>ERZ869909.329-NODE-329-length-64143-cov-8.722770_pt1 | contig 64143 bp, 41 predicted proteins | sample MGYA00520892_ERZ869909 | MGnify/ENA primary metagenome ERZ869909 (study PRJEB32215, sample SAMEA104723947) | bioreactor metagenome | biome: bioreactor; feature: anaerobic bioreactor; material: water | place: China | collected 2015-03-12 ...
CTGGCGGCAGGAAACTACACCGTAACTGTTACCGATGCCAATGGTTGTACACGCGATCTGGCCATCAACCTGGGCCAGCCCACACTTCTGGAAGCCACTATAATCAATTCTGAGGATGTGGATTGCCACGGACAGGAAACCGGCTCTGCTACCGTTCAGGGAACAGGGGGTACGTTGCCATACACCTATGCCTGGAGCAACGGACAAACCGGTGCCACCGCCATTAACCTGGGTGCAGGAAGCTACACCGTTACCATTACCGATGCCAATGGTTGTACTGCCACCGCAAGTGTTACCATAGTACAAAATGCACCGCTCATTATTACTGCCACCATTACCGATGCAAGCTGTAACGGACTTGCCGATGGAGCTATCCAGATCAATGTATCAGGAGGAACAGGAGCTGGCACATACACTTACCTCTGGTCAACAGGAGCAACTACACAAAACCTTACCAACATCATCTCGGGCAATTACTCTGTAACAGTAACCGATGCCAATGGATGTTTTATCACAGAGAATTTCTTCGTAGACCAACCCGAAAGCATTCTGGCCAGTGAGACTATTACCCCGGTTTCCTGCCACGGAGGAAATAACGGTGCAATCCTTGTAACGGCTACCGGAGGAACCACTCCTTATTCCTACCTGTGGTCTACCGGATCTACCAGCAATCAAATTACCGGCCTCACAGCAGGAGCCTATTCGCTTACCATTACGGATGCCAACGGTTGTACTGCAATTCAGGCTTATACAGTTCCGCAACCCGACCCCATCAGCTACAATGCTACCGTTACCAATATCTTATGCACGGGTGAGGCTAATGGTTCAGTCACTATCACCAATGTTCAGGGTGGCACTCCCCCGTTTACCTATGCCTGGAGCAATGGCAGCACAACCCAGAACCTTACCAACGTATTGGCTGGCTCATACACCCTTACCATCACCGATGCTAACGGATGTACAGCAATCGAAACATTTGTAATTACAGAACCGGCCGATGGGCTTAATGTAGTTATCAATACTGTTGATGTGGGTTGCTGGGGCGAAGCCACGGGTTCTGCCTTTGCCATCGTTACCGGAGGCACTCCATTCCCTGGCAATACCTACCAATACCTCTGGAGCACGGGTGCTACCACCGATTTCATTCAAAATGTGGGTGCTGGCACCTATTCCCTGACTGTAACCGATGCCAATGGATGTACTTCTGTAGCAACTGCAGTGATTGAAGAACCCGACTCTCCCCTGGAAGCCAATGCCGGACCCAGCATTACCATTTGCTCGGCAGCCAATGAAGGCTTTGCAGTGCTTGGCGGCACCGGACTTACTCCAACAGCTATCGGAGGATCAGGCCCTTATACCTACTTATGGACAGCAAATCCTCCCGACCCCTCTTTGGCAGGGCAGGAAAATCTTGCTAATCCTATCGTACAGCCACTGGTTCAAACTACCTATACTGTGCTTATAACCGATATCAACGGTTGTACGGAAACCGACTCTGCAACTATCACCGTTCACCCCACCGTAATTGCTGATGCAGGTGGTGGCGATGACAATACAATATTCCTTTGCTCAGGGGGTTCTGTTACCCTGGGAGGGACACCTCTTGGGACCGGAAACACAGGCTATTACCAGGGCAATCCCAATGTAGACCCCAACCTGTTTACCTATCGTTGGGACCGCATTGCACCCACAACCGGTTTTGTGAGTAACCAGCCTCACCCAACAGTTAATCCTACCGTTACTACCACATATGTGGTTAGGGTAAGAGAGATTGGCGGTTTCAACTGTATTGCTTACGATACCGTTACAGTTGTGATTGTACCCGCTCTTATGGTGCAGGCCATTGCAGATGCATCCGTTTGCAACGGTAACAATACTGGTGTAAGCTTTACCCTGGGAGCTACCATCAGTGGCGGTACCGGCGATCCTGCCAATTACTCTATTCTCTGGACAGCCAACCCTGCAGATCCATCACTCGCGGGCCAGCAGAACCTGCTCAACCCGGTGGTTAGCCCAACCCAGACAACCGTCTACACCATTACTGTTACGGATACCGAAGGTATTGCCTGCCAGGCTTCTGATGATGTAACTATCACTGTATTCCCCGAAATAGTGGTGGATGCTGGAACTGACACCACCATTTGTCATCCTGACAATGGAGGTGATTTCATCCTGGGAGGCAGTCCTACTGCACAATACATTGACGGCTCTGCCGGAAGCTTTACCTATAGCTGGACTTCCGATCCGGCAGGATTTACTTCCAGTGAAGCCAACCCAGTTGTAGCACCCACACAAACCACTACCTATTTCCTTACTGTTACCGATGCCAATGGCTGCCAGGAGTTTACCCAGGTTATCGTAACGGTACTGCCTCCCCTTGTGGCCAATGCGGGCACAGACCAGGAGATGTGTCATCCCTCAAATGGAGGTGAAGTGCAGCTCAACGGTTCGGCAAGTGGCGGTACTCCCGGATACACCTATTTGTGGGAACCTGCAGAAGGACTGAGCAACCCCAACATTGCTAACCCCATTGCCAGCCCTTCTTCTACAACCATCTACACCCTCACGGTAACAGATGCTTTTGGATGCCAGGACACTGATCAGGTGCAGGTTTCTGTAACAAACGAAGTGGTGGTTGAAATTACAGGCGATGACCAGATGTGCCATCCGGCAGATGGAGGTTTTGTAACCCTTATTGCCAATGCATCTGGTGGTACCGGTGCTTTCCTATACCAATGGTCTGCCAACCCTCCTTATGATTTTGGAGGTCAGCAAAACAATGCCACCATTACCGTGAATCCTACCATCAACACAACCTTTACTGTGGTAGTTACAGACCTGGGTGCACTGGCTTGCCAGGCCCAATCCAGCTTTGTTGTAACTGTTCTTGATCCTTTGCAAATCATTTTCGATACAGATACCGAACTCTGCCATCCTGACAATACTACCGACCCAGGTACAACCATTACAGCTCTTGTAGGGGGTGGGTCAGGAGACTTCACTTATCTGTGGAGCACCGGTGAAGATACCCAGGCGATTTTTGTAAATCCCATGGCTTCAACTACCTATTCGGTTACTGTTACCGATAATATAAGTGGATGTACATCAGAAGAATCTATTTTAATCACTGTATTTGATCCCCTGGTAGCAGATGCCGGGGCCGATGCCACGGTATGTTTCATGTCGTCGGTGCAGCTCAATGGTAGTGCTTTCGGAGGCTCAGGCAGCGGTTATACCTACTCATGGTTCCCAACTGAGGGGCTCAGCAATCCGAACATTGCCAATCCGGTTTATACCACGCCCTCCAACCTGAATGAAGGAGAAACGGTTGTATTCACCCTCACTGTTACCGATGCCAACGGATGTATTTCAACCGACCAGGTAACTGTAGAAGTACTTCCTGAGATCATCCTGGATGCCGGAGACGATCGCGAGGTTTGCTTTGGATCAGAGGTGATGCTGGGTGGAGATCCCACCGCTCAGGGAGGATCCGGCAACTACAACTACTTCTGGACCATCCAACCCGGCGGTTTCCAGTTCTCAACCAGCCCCAATCCTGTAGTAACCATCAACTTTACCGGTTCAAGAGAATACCGTCTGCTGGTACATGATCTGGAAGGAAACTGCTTCCGCTCTGCCGATGTTACCCTTACTGTGATTGACGAACCCATTGTTACAGTAACTGCCAATCCCGAGCAGATCTGCGAAGGAGCACCCTCTGTACTAACTGCCACAGGAGGAGATTCTTACCTGTGGAGTACGGGCGAAACAACTGCCCAGATCACCGTGTTCCCAACCGAAACTACTACCTATTCGGTAACTGTAACCAATATCTGCGGCAGCACCACAGGAGAAGTAACCGTTGTGGTTGCTCCCGGCCCCGTGGTAGACCTTGGAGAAGACATTGAGGTTTGTGCCGGAGAAATCGTGGTACTTGATGCCGGAAGTTTTGTAAATGCCACCTACCTGTGGTCAGACGGAAGCACAGAACAAACACTTGTCGTTACAGAAACAGGAATATATTCCGTTACCGTAACCAGCCTTGATAATTTCTGCAGCTCCGAAGACCAGATACTGGTTACTTTCAACCCATTACCCCAGGCTCTTGTGGGCGATGATCAGATCATCTGCCTTGGAGAAGAGGTTATGATCGGTGTGGATGATGCAGGTATGCCAATACCTATCAACACTTACCTTTGGATCAGTTCACCAGAGGATCCCTCCATCAGCGATCCGACCATTTCTAATCCAATGGTGAGCCCCACCGTAACAACAACTTACACTCTCATTGAAACCTATGTGGAGACTGGCTGTACCAACAGCAACTCTGTGGTGGTATCGGTAGTGGGCGGCTTGCCCAATGCAGGTGAAGACCAGCAGATATGCCAGGGAGAATCTGTAACCCTTGGCCCTGATGTGCCTTATCCAGGAAATACCTACTTCTGGACTTCAAGCAATCCTGACGAGGTTTTCGAAAATGACATACCCAATCCGGTTGTTTCGCCCAGTGTTACTACAACTTACACCCTTGTGGAAGAGTACACCGAATTCGGATGTATCAATACAGCCAGCGTGGTTATCACGGTATTACCCTCTCCGCAGGCATTTACCGGCCCCGACCAGGACATCTGCCTGGGAGAAATGGTAACCCTCGGAACAGAGTATACTGAACCCATGCCACCCAACACCTACCTGTGGACCAGCGAACCTCTTGATGAATCTATCAGCGACCCCAATGTGTCCAACCCCACGGTAAGCCCCACGGTAACCACAATCTACACCCTTACCGAAGTATTTATCCTTACCGGTTGTACTACAGTAAATACGGTGGTTGTTACGGTACATCCTTATCCTGAAGCCATCGTGATTGACGATACCAGCGTATGCCAGGGAGAATCTATCCAGCCAGGCTCTGCCGCTCAACCCGGACTGAGCTACTACTGGACCTCTGAACCCCAGGGATTTGTTTCTACCGATGCCAACCCGGTAATCGTTCCCAGTCAGTTGCCCCTGGATGCCAACAACCAGATCACATTGATCCTGCAGGTGTCCAACGATTTCTGTACATCCGAAGCGCAGGTGGTTATAACCGTAATCCCGGCACCAGAACCTGAGGTAAGCGACGATCTTACTTTCTGCAACCCCCAGGATGCCCAGGATACACCCATTGGAGGTGAAGCCATTGACGGATACATCTATCAGTGGCAAGGTTCAGACGGATTCAGCTCATCAGAAGCCAATCCTTTGGTAAGCCCAACCGCTACAACAACCTATACACTTATTGTTACGGATACCCAAACAGGTTGCTCTGCTACAGTACAGGTAGTGATCACCATCAGCGACCTGAGCTTTGTTCAAACCAACAATCCAAGGGTTTGCGAAGATGCTCAAGTAGCCGTATTAGGACAGGATGTTGAAGTAAGCGGAGGTACACCACCCTATACCTGGTTCTGGACCAACGCCCAGGGCAATAATATCGGAAATCAGAAGGAGGTAGTTGTAAATGCACCGTTCTCAGAAAACTACACCCTCACAGTACTTGATGCTGCCGGTTGCCCCATAAGCCACACCTTCCAGATCGAGTTTATCGACAATCCGCAGGTGAGTTTGCTTATCAACAACAACCCGGCAGGAAGTGTCTATACTGCTTACCAGGGCCAGACAGTTATTTTCGAAGCCATCCCCAACGGATACGATCGCTACGACTTCTACCTGCTTGATGCCGAAGAAACGCCAAATCCACCTTCAGAAGAGGACCTGAAAGATATGGGTACTCCCGCACAGTCAGGTTTGTCGAACCGTTTCATCGTTAATGACCTGAAAAACGGCCAGAGGGTATTTGTGGTGGCATTTGATGGTGATTGCTCCGGAGCCAGTGATATGGTTACCATCCTCATCAATGAACTTCCCAATGCCTTTACCCCTGATGGCGACGGCATCAACGATACCTTTGCCGAAGGACTAGAGATTACTATCTTCAACCGCTGGGGACAAAAAGTATATGAAGGAACCAGTGGATGGGATGGCACATTCAACGGCCGTAAGGTATCGCCAGGCACCTATTACTACCTGGTAAATATCTATGATGAGTTCAACAACAAAACCACCATGAAAGGTTCTGTAACTGTTATTTTAACTGAATAATCAACCCACAATGAGGTTCCGGTCATATGACCGGAACCTTTACAAAAGAAATGCGTATACAGCTTTGAAGAAATGGAATAAATTCTTTCAGAAAAACTAATTTCGATGAGCCGACTTTATATTTTTACGCTATGCATTCTTCTTGCATTGCCTGCTGTGGCGCAACGCACACAGCAGCGCATTGCCGTGGGCGATGATTTTTACAACAAGGAACAGTTTCATGAAGCGATCAAGGTTTATGAACGCATTTTAAGAAGAGAAAGCAATCCGGTGATCCGTCAGGAACTTTCTTTTAAAATGGGAGAATCTTACCGCAGACTGCTCAACTACGAAGAAGCTAAAAAGTGGTACACCATTGCACTCAACCTGGGATTTGAAGACCCCATCATTTTCCTGTATCTCGGCGAGATGACCCTGGGGCTTGAAGAATTTGAAAATTCAATATTTTACAGCCAGTTATTCCTTGAATCATACCCCGGCCATGAGTTGGGGACAAAACTTTTGCAGTCGGCTCAGTTTGCAAAAGATAATTACACTACCGAAACCATCTTTGAAGTCTCCAACGAACGGGGCCTCAACAACCGCGGGCAGCAATGGGGCGTAAATATGCTCGAAAACGTTGTAGTGGTATTCCAGGATCAGGCAAGGGTAGATGCCCAGTTTGACATTGACATTCGCCTGCGCTACAACAATATTTTTTATTGGGCTTTGGTTTCCAGAACGCTCAAGGATCGCGTGATTTTCTCCTCCACCCTGCCCATGGATGGAAGTTCAACCGGTGGATATTCCAATATTTACCAGGCCACTTTCAACCGTCGTAAAGGAGACTGGGACATGCCCAGGCTGCTGGGGGGTGGTATAAACTCCAACTATTACGATGGCTTCCTTTCTTACGATGCTGTAAATGAAATCGGATACTTCATGAACAGTGGCGGGCAAACCGGTAACCGTGCCACCGCCGACATTTACACCGTAAAATACAATAAGAACAACGACTTCTGGGGCTCCCCCGAGATGTTTGTGTTCAACAGCGATGAGTTTAACATCGGTTATCCTTCCATCAATGAAGATGGTACAGTGCTCTATTTCGCCTCCGATATGCCTGGTGGTTTTGGCAGGTATGATATCTACAAAATGATAAAGGACGAAGAGGGCAACTGGGGAGACCCCATTAACCTGGGCCCGGTGATCAATACCGAATTCAACGAATCCTACCCCTTTATTGCAGGCAATGTATTGTATTTCTCCTCTTACGGGCATCCTGGCTTTGGAGGCTTCGACGTGTTTTATTCCATCATTGATGAGGATGGCAACTATGGCACTCCCATCAACATGGGTGCACCGGTAAACTCCAGTGCCGATGACTTCGGATTTGTAATTGATGATAATTATACGCGTGGCTTTTTCTCCAGCAACCGCCCCGGGGGTGAAGGAGAAGACGACATCTATTCTTTCAGGGTAGTGCCTAAAACCTTTATGGTACAGGGTCGGGTAATTAACCAGATAACAGGTGAACCTGTCGGAGGACTACAGTTGTTCTTCTATGATGACAACAACAATTTCTTTGATGCCATAACCGATGCAATGGGTTTCTACACTCTGCCCGATCTCAGTACCAATGTAAATTACTACATCTCGGCATACCCCGACGGGTTCCATGAGCTTGCAGATACCCTGGCTGTACGCGATCAGCTGCTTTCGAGCCGTTTTACAGTTATCAGTGATTATGAAAGAAACTTCGCACTGATCCCATTGGATCATGTGGCACCCGAACCTGAACCTGTTGACACCAAAGAAGAACCGGTGATGGTTACTCCCGATCCGCTTCTGGCCGACGATTTTCCTGCATTGGACAAAACGCCCAAAGATGAGGTTCCTGCCACACGTGCGGAAGACACCATTGAAGATCAGCTTCGCAGAAGAGGAACGGAACAGGCTCCGGTATTTACACTAAGCTCTGATGGCTTCCCCACCATTTATTTCGATTTTGGCAAAGCCAATCTTACACCCACAGCCATTGCCCAGCTTGACACCATGATCCGGTTTATGCGCGCCAATCCAGAAAAAGGAGTAATTGTGCATGCACACACCGACGAGATCAGTGGTTACCTGTTTAACTTCTACCTGTCGCAGCAGCGGGCCCAGAGTATTCTGGTGCATCTGCGGCGCAACGGAATCGATCCATCGCGGATCTACCCCAAGGGACACGGCAAAATGCAACTGGTGGTTCGCAATGCTACCGGTGATGCACAGCACAGGCTCAACCGCCGGGCTACTTTCGAATCGATCCCCATGAATGAACTACAGGCATACCTGGAAGATGCTTCGCGCCACAGTTTCCGCTACCTCAATTCCATTGAGAAGGAAGCCCACTTTGCCCAGGGAGTAGAGTTCATGGTGCAGTTTATGGCATCGCATGTGCCCATCAACCCACAGTTCTACAGGAAGATCATGGAGAATATTCCTGATGTTGACATTATTTATTATTACGATACAGATCGCTACCACCGTTACCTGGTAGGCAGCTTCAAAGATTTCGACACGGCATTTGCCATGCAGCGAAGACTAAGAGAGCTGGGATATGAGATTTACGTTGTGGCTTTCCACAATGGCGATCGCATACCCGTGAGCCGGGCACGCAGGCTGGTTGGTGAGCTGTAGCACCCTTTGATTAACAAACAGAATTACACAATACCGGCTATGAAGAAACTAACCCTTGCACTAACACTTATCGGCTTGTTTCAGCTGAATCTGATGGCCCAGAACGATGCCCACTTCAGCCAGTACATGTTCAACGAAGGGGTTTTTAACCCCGCAGCCATTGAGGTATCCAATACCATCAATGCCTCACTGGTGGCCCGCCAGCAATGGGTGGGGTTCGAAAATGCCCCCTCCACACAGGCACTCAATGCCAGCACCTATATCCAGGAACTCTTCGGGGGTGTAGGGATCAACATTGTGCACGACCGCCTAGGGTATGAAAGCTTTTTGTCAGCACGGGCCTACTATGCTTTCCCTGTTCAGATTGGTGTTCTCTCGAGCCTTACTTTTGGACTGGGAGCCGGCATTGTAAACCGGAACATCGACGGATCAAGACTACGCTATGGCGATATGTCTGACCCCAATGCCATTTTCGACAGGCAGAACTTTCTGCGCCCTGACTTCAACTTCGGCGCAGAATACGTTGACCCCAATCTTACAGTAGGTTTTGCAACTACTCACCTTTACAGATCAGTAAAAGGTTCCCAGAGCGACTACACGCCACGCCACTATTATCTTTATGCCAAATATCTTTTCGAAGATGTGATTGACAGGGTTGACATTCAGCCCTACCTGCTGTTTAAAAGCAGCTGGTTTATGACCCAGTTCGACATCAATGTACTGGCCTATTACGATAATATGCTCTGGGGTGGGTTCTCCTACCGGCTTGGAGATGCCATTTCGGCCATGGTGGGTTATTTTATAACCCCTGAAATTCGCGTGGGATACGCATACGACTACGCAGTGGGTGTAAGTCGCGGATATAACGGGGGATCGCACGAGATTATGATCAGCACCACCTTTGAAGGCTTTAACAAAACCCGTGTAACACCCAAAACACCCAGGATTTTTAACTAGGTTAGGTTGACCCCAAAATACAAACAATGGAAAGACCGGCTTATGGCCGGTTTTTTTATTACCCGGATTTTTCGTATTTTGCAAAACACACATACTACTTATCAAACTGAGTTCTCTAAGATAAGTAACAAACCTACCAAAAGCCACCGTTATGGAAAAAAAAGCCAGTACAAAAAAGCAAGAGTCTCCCCCCAAACCCAGCAAACAGGTTTTGCACACCCGCATCATCGACGATGTGTTTACCGATGCAGTGGAAACCCTCAAGCCACGCTTCCAGGTAAACATTGATGCCTATGTGGAACGGCTATGGGAAGCCAGCCCGGCTTTGTTCCAGATCCTTAAAAACAGCGAAAACCTTGACCAGGCCAGGGAGCAGTTTTACCAATACCTGGAGAAAGCCGAAAGAAAGATCTTTGAAGTTGACAATGATTTGCACATACTGGAAAAATCTACCGTACGCGAAGCCATCAGGGTTATGAAAAGCATCATTGGCCCGGTAAATGAATACCGCACCAACTTTTCGGCGCTGGATCTGCTCATGCAGCTTGCACGCGGCCAGCAGGAAAGCCTGCGGGAAAAAGTATCACCCGGTTTCATCATGGAGTTTATTAATCTTTTCAGAGGCCTCGAAGGGCGATCCAACATTTATTTCGAAAGCAAACAAGCCAAAAAGGGCATTCCGGATTTCCTCCAGCTTTCAGGAAGAGCTGCATCTGAAGCCCGCACCAATATCCTCAATGAGTTGTCGTCGAACATGAAGAAATACCTGCGGAAATATCCCAGCGGATTGGAAGAAGAGGTAGTACACTGGCGCAAGGCCAACAAAAAACGTATCCTTAAATACTTTAATGCACAGGAAAAAGATTGGGATGACTACCAATGGCACCTCAAACACGTAATCAAAGATGCTGCACCTCTTAAGGAACTCATTGAGCTTACAGAAGAACAGCGCGATGCAATAGACCGTGCCACCCAAAACAAAATCCCCTTTGGCATTACCCCATATTACCTGAGCCTGATGGACACCAAGCTAAACATTGGCTACGACCATGCCATAAGGGCACAGGTTATACCTCCTCCGGATTATGTAGATGCGCTTATTGAGAGCAAGGAAAACCGAGGCATGCAATTCGACTTCATGGGAGAGCACGACACCTCCCCTACCGACCTGATGACCCGCAGATATCCTGGCATTGCCATCTTAAAACCCTACAATACCTGTGCGCAGATCTGTGTTTATTGCCAACGCAACTGGGAAATTGATGAGGTACTCGACCCCAAAGCCATGGCCCGTAAAGAAGAATTGCGCAACGCTTTGCAATGGCTCGACGACAATCCGGCTGTAGGTGATGTGCTCATAACAGGTGGCGACCCCTGCGCAATGAACACGCAAACCATGAAACAGATATTGGAACAGGTGTGCGAAAAAAAACAAGTGTACCGGATACGACTGGGATCGCGAACCCCTGTGGTGTTGCCCCAAAGATGGAACCAGGAGTTTGTTGACATGGTTGCTTCATTCCAGATTCCAGGCAAACGACAAATCAGCATCATTACACATTTTGAACACAGCTATGAGGTAACCCCCGAAGCCATGGAGGCAGTACAACGAATCCGAAAAGCCGGCATGATGGTTTACAACCAGGAGGTGTTTACAGTTGAGAATTCAAGAAGGTTTGAATCTGTAAAGCTCAGACTCGACCTCAAGTCCATTGGTGTTGATCCCTATTACACCTTTAACATGAAAGGTAAGGAAGAAACGCGCAGGTATATGGTACCTATAGCCCGCATTTTACAGGAGCGAAAAGAGGAAGCACGGCTGCTGCCAGGACTGGATCGCACAGATGAACCCGTTTTTAACGTACCTAAACTGGGGAAAAATCAACTCATGGCATGGCAGGACCACCGACTGGTAATGATATTGCCAACGGGTGCCCGGGTTTATGAATTCCATCCCTGGGAAAAAAACATCCAGCCTATTCCTCCCTACAACTATGTGGATGTGCCTATATATGATTACCTGGAGGAACTGGCCACAAGGGGAGAAAATATAAGAGACTACCGCAATATCTGGTTTTACTACTAGCCTTTGAGCTGGCAAGACAATGATCAGGCGTTTCAGTTCAGTCCGAACAGTTCACGGATGGTGTCTACTACACCATTGTTATTGTTATCATGCCGGGTGGTGAAACGTGAAATCTCAAGTATCTTCGGGTGGGCATTCTTCATGGCATAGCTATACCAACCCGACCCCATCATGTCAAGATCATTGAGATAATCGCCAAAGATCAGGGTCTGGTCCCAACCTACAGAAAAAATTTTCTGTACACGTTCTATGGCTGTGCCTTTACTGGCCGTCCGTCCGGTAACATCCAGCCAAACATCGCCTGCTACAGCTACTTTGTAATCCTGCTCGAAGGCTTTAAAGTGGGTGTAGGAATTGGTTTCGGCATTTTTGTGATCCCACAAAGTAACTTTCAGGATGGAATCATCCACCTGGCACAGATCGTCAACCCGTTGCAACCGCTTATAGTATTGTGATGCATCCTTTACAAAAGGGGCATAATCACTTTCTATATAGGCAGATTGCTTGCCGCATAAAATTATATCTGCATCCCTTACCTCCCGTCCCCTCCTGACAAAATTACGGGCCGATTCAACATCCAGGTCATTTACAAAAAGATCTTCACCCCGGTAGCGAACGAAGGTACCATTCTCGGCAAGAAAAATGATTTTATCCTTTACACGTTCAAATTGCTCTTCCAGCTTATAGTATTGCCGGCCACTGGCGGCAATAAACAAAACTCCCTGATCGGTGAGCAGGTCAAAGATCTCCCAGAAAGAAGGATCAATCCTTTTATCATCTGTTAGTAAGGTTCCATCCAGATCGGTGGCTATAAGTTTAATTGAGTTCGAAGGATTTGAGTTGTTCAACATACGAAGTTTTGCAGATTTGCTATTCAATTAACAAAAAAATGCTCTGTAGTTTTAATTATCAAAGCGTTAGCACCAACCCTTGCACCAACATATAATCCTGATGGTTTTCCAGAACAATGAGGCTTTCAAGGGGCACAAAGGTACAACACAACACAGGATAAACATTGGTTAAATTATTGTAAAGCCCGTGCTAACAGAGCTACCTGAGTTAAATAATTAACATCATTTCGGTTTTGTGTATTTTTTTTCACAAACAACCCTTTTTTGCTGACAAAAATTATGTAGGTTTGCTTAAAGCAAAAAACAAAACCAAATCAAACCGAAATGAGCGTTACAATTGGTATCCGCCATGAGGACAAATACGTTACGGAAAAACGCACTCCATTAACTCCTCAACATATTGAAAAACTAATCCAAAGGGATGGATTATCATTTGCCGTAGAAAGTTCCTCCAGCAGAATTTTCGCGGATGAAGAGTACCGGAAGGTGGGTGCAAAGATTACCGCCAATCTTACCTCCTGCCCGGTTATTATGGGGGTAAAAGAAATCCCCGCATCCTATTTTGAAGAAGGAAAAACCTACATATTTTTCTCACATGTCATTAAGGGTCAGTCCTACAATATGCCCACGCTGAAACAAATGATGCAAATGGGATGTAACCTGATTGATTATGAAAGAGTGATAGATGAACAGGGGCGCAGGTTGATCTTTTTTGGAAGATATGCCGGACTTGCAGGCATGATCAACTCCCTTTGGAGTCTTGGCGAAAGGCTGAAAGTAATGGGATATACCGACAATCCGTTTTTGCAGATCAGGCAGGCATATCGCTACAACTCTCTGGCTGAGGCCAGAAAAGACATTTCCGAAGCAGGCATAAAGATCTCCGAAAAAGGCCTCCCTACAGAGCTGCTACCTCTCACCATTGGCTTTACAGGCTATGGCAACGTATCCAATGGTGCTCAGGAGATCGCCTCGCTGCTTCCCATAATGGAGATAAATCCCGAACAGCTTGCAGAACTGGCTCATCGCAGCCATTTGCCCAACAATATTATCTACAAGGTTGTGTTCCGCGAAGAACATATCAGCAAACCTATTGATAGTAATACACCCTTCGATTTACAGGACTATTACCAGAACCCCGAAAAGTACGAAAACAATTTTGAGCAATATCTGCCTCACCTGACAGTGCTTATGAATTGTATGTATTGGGATGATCGTTACCCCCGGTTTTTTACCAGGGCATTTGCTCAGAAGCTTTTCGCACAGGGGGAGCCCAAAATAAAGGTTGTGGGGGATGTAACATGCGATCCTGAAGGATCCATAGAATTTACCCACAAAGGAACTCAAATAGATGATCCGGTGTTCGTTTACAATCCGGCTACAGGTACTCCCACCATGGGTTTCAAGGGCAAAGGCATTCTGGTAATGGCCGTGGATATTCTCCCCAGCGAGTTGCCGCGCGACTCATCCAAGGCTTTTGGCGATGCATTGCTGAAGTATATTAAACCCATTGCCGAAGCCGACTTCAATGCATCTTTTGAAGAACTTGCACTGCCAGCCCCCATCAAAAAAGCGTTGATACTGCATAAAGGAAAACTTACTCCAGACTATACATACCTCAACAACTATATTCCCCAATAACAAAAAACCCGGTAATATGCAAAAAGTACTGATCCTGGGTGCCGGAATGGTGGTAAAACCCATTGTCACCTACCTTCTCGAAAAGAAATATCAGGTTACTGTAGCCACCCGAACCCGCTCCAAAGCCGAAGATATGATTGCAGGCCATAAAAACGGTAAGGCAGTTGCCTGGACTGTGGATCAACCCGATGAACTGGAGCAAATGATCCGGGAGCACGATCTCACTGTAAGCCTTCTGCCATGGGTACATCATATAATGGTGGCAAGGCAATGTATTGCCCATAAAAAGAATATGATTACCACCTCTTATGTTAAGCCCGAAATGAAGGCATTGCATGAACAAGCCGTTGATGCAGGTATCATTATCCTCAACGAATTGGGACTTGACCCCGGCATCGACCATATGGGAGCCATGCGCATAATCGACCATGTGCATCAAAAGGGAGGAAAGATTGAAGAATTCTATTCCATATGTGGTGCTTTGCCTGCACCTGAAGTTGCAAACAATCCCTTCCGCTATAAGTTTTCATGGAGCCCCAAGGGGGTGGTAATGGCCGGAAATAATGATGGTAAATACCTGCGGTATGGAAAAATTGTGGAAGTCCCCACTGAAGATCTTTTCAAGAATCCGCTGAGAGTTGATTTCCCTGATGTAGGCAAACTGGAGGTATATCCTAACCGCGACAGCCTCCCTTACATTGAGCTCTATGGGATACCCGAAACACAAACCATGATGCGGGGCACTTTCCGACATCCGGGTTGGTGCGAAAGTATAGATGCCATGAAGGCCCTCAATCTGATCACTTCTGACACCTATGATTTTACAGGGAGAACATATGCGGATATGGTGGCCATGCTTATAGGAGAAACCCATAGCGAAAACATCCGACAGAAAGCAGCAGCTTTTCTTAAAATGGATCCCCATGCCTATGCTCTGGATGCCATTCAGTGGCTTGGACTGTTTGAGCCCAGACCCATGGACAGGCAGCTCGACACCCCTTTTGAAATTACTTCAGATCTGATGATCGAAAAAATGAAATTGGGCAAAACCGAGCGCGACATGGTTGCCATGCAGCATATTTTCCTGGTAAGCTACCCTGATGGCAGCAAAGAAGTGATCAAATCTTCCATGCTGGATTTCGGTACCATGGCAACTGACACTGCAGTGGCCCGTACAGTAGCCTTGCCCGCTGCCGTAGGTGTGGAGATGATTCTGAAAGGCGAAATCCAGGAAAAAGGGGTACACATACCGGTGATACCGGGTATTTACAACCCGATCCTGGATAAACTGGAAGAAATGGATATCAAAATGGTGGAAGAATTCGGACTGCCTGAAAGTGAAAATATAAGGTAACTCTTTCGAGATTTCCATGTTCTCATAATTGGAATTGAGTTCACTAAATGTCAGGTTACTGCATTCCTTTGAACAGGAAACTTTTCATACAACTGGTTTGCCACGATCAACTCCATCTGCACAACCGAGTCGAGTATCTCCTCAAAAGTATTGTAGAGTGGAGCGATTCCAATCCGGATCACATCGGGATCGCGAAAATCGGGTATTACGGTTTTGGTTCCAACAGCCGGATCAATGAGTGCCTGACAGATACGATAGGCTTCCGGATGACGCATAGCTACGTGTGAGCCTCTAAAACGATCCTGATCAGGCGAACCCAGCTCAAAACCGAGGTTTTTCAGATACTTCTCAAACAACTCTATCAGATAACGGGTTTGTCTAAGGCTTTTTTCCCTGATCCTGTCCATCCCGGCTTCCCCCAAAATATCCAGCGAAGTATCCAATGCTGACAAGGATAAAACCGGTGGTGTGCCTGCCATAAACCTTTTTATTCCGGGAGCAGCATCGTATTGCAGCGAAAAATCGAAAGGCTTGTGTTGTCCAAACCAACCCTGCACGGGAGAAAACAGTTTCTCCTGCAGATCCTTGCGAACGTACAAAAATGCAGGAGCGCCCGGGCCCCCATTGAGGTATTTGTAGGTGCATCCCACCGCCAAATCGGCCTGGCATGCATTAAGGTCAACCGAAACAGCTCCTGTGGCATGGCTCAGATCCCACAATACCATTGCCCCCTTTTGATGGGCCAGTCGGGTAACGGCTTTCATGTCATACATGAAAGCACTTTTGAAAAGCACATGCGAAAGGCTTAACAAGGCACAATCAGATCCCATACAACGTTCCAGCTCCTCCATGCTTACGGTTATACCATCTGCTGATTTTGCCAGGCGCAGGTTATGCTGACCTCCGAAGGCATCCTGAAGCCCCTGGAAAATATAAATATCTGATGGGAAATTCAGTTCATCACTTACGATGGTTTTTTTCTCAGCCCGGTATCTGAGGGCAGCCCAGGCAAGTTTGAAAAGGTTAACCGAAGTACCGTCAGCAACCACTACCTCGTCTTCCTGTGCTCCAATGAGGTGGGCAATTTTAGAAGCAATTTCAGAAGGACGGTTGTACCAGCCTTCATTCCAGCTCCTGATCTGACGTTGCCCCCATTCGTATTCCAGCACATGTTGTAAATGCAAGGGGGTTTTTGCAGGCATCAAACCCAGAGAGTTTCCATCAAGGTATACCAGGTTGGAGTCAGGGAGATAGAAACGCTGCCGAAAATCTTTCAGGTCATCATTCTCATCATAGGTAAGGGCTTGCACCCGGTCAAATTCATTCATGGTCATTCTGCTGGGTTAGTATTGGCAAAGCAATGGGAAAGATCTCTCTCATCCAAAGATGATACATCAGCCCTGATGGGTGCAATCCATCCAGAGCCAGCAGCTCAGGTTGCTGGTCTGCCCTGCGTGATATGGGGGTCACATCCACCCAGGCTACTCCCAATCTCAATGTTTCTTCTTTCTTTACAGCATTGTAGGCGTCAATTTCCCGGGCAATCTGCTCTTTGTCGCGTCCCTGGGCAAAGGGTGTTACACCCCAGTCGGGAATAGAAATCACAACTACCCGGTCGGCATGATCGCCTGCCAGGCTTATGGCCCTTTGCAGTAAACCCACAAATTCACCTCTGAAATTTTCAGGGCTGCGCCCCCTGTACTGGTTATTTACACCAATAAGCAGACTTACCATATCGTAGGGAGGGAAAAACTCAGCAGCGTCCATGGCTCTGGAAAGGTCATCGGTAGTCCAGCCTGTGCGGGCCAGGATGGTAACTGCCCCCAGGCCAATACCAGCCTTCTGAAGGCTGTCTTTCAGCTGTTCGGAATATCTTTCAGCGGGTGAAACCCCCTCTCCTATGGTATAGGAATCGCCCAATGCCAGGTAGGTCAAAGGCAACACCGGGGGGTTGGGTTGTTCTTGCATATCTTCATGGGGTTTTGGTAATTCTTCCGACTGGCAGCCAAATGTAAGAACAAATAACAAAAGCAATGTAATTGAAAACCGGTTCATGGGAATATTTTTTTGATCAAAACGTACTCAACAACTACTCTTAGCTCCATTAACTCTTTCTGTAACAAAAGTTTCAAACAAATAAACTTCACCCATTGTTTCATAAAAGCAAACACAAAAGATTTAACAGACATGACAAACAACAGAATTTCACATTTCTCAATCACAACAAGCCTGATGCTGGCTTTTTTGCTTATTGCACCAGCTGCAGAAGCACAACGAGAACCAAGGGTTGTATCGAGGGTAATAGAAAATGAGGTAAACAGCGAGGTATTGCGTTTCCGTATCGTTCAGTTGGTAGAAGGGTTGGAGCACCCCTGGGCTTTGGGATGGCTGCCCGATGGCCGTATGGTGGTTACCGAACGGCCAGGCAGATTGCTTCTGATTGACGGTAACAGGATTAACCGTTTAGAGGGGTTACCTCCCATTCATTATCAGCAGGATCAGCGTACCGCACCCCAGGGAGGCAGCCAGGCCGGACTGCTGGATCTGGTAGTGCACCCTGATTATGCCACCAATGGCTGGATCTATTTTACCTATTCCAGCCCTGGCGATGCCGATGGAGTTGCAGGAGTAAGACATGCTACCGGCACAGCACTGGCCAGGGCCCGGATAAGCCAGGATGGCACACGGCTCGAAAACATGGAAGTACTCTACACCATGATGCCCCGCACCCAACCGGGCCGGCATTATGGCTCGAGGATTGTTTTCCCGGGCGATGGCACCGTTATCTTTTCCATTGGCGACAGAGGGATGCGCTATCCGTCGCAAGACCTTACCCACCCTGCCGGTTCAATGATACGACTGCTGGAAGATGGGGGAGCTGCACCAGACAACCCCTTTGTGGGTATGGCACCGGGCAACCTTCGCCCTGAGATCTTTTCCTATGGCCACCGCAACAACCAGGGGCTTGCCATTAACCCCGTAAACGGAGAGATATGGACCACCGAGCATGGCCCTCGTGGTGGCGATCTGCTCCACCGTGTTCAAAAAGGGCACAACTATGGGTGGCCCCAGGTGGCTTATGGGGTTGAATACACTACAGGAGAAAAAATTGGCATAGGCCGCCAGGCACCTGGCGTTACTCCTCCGGTTTACATCTGGGAAGAATCCATGGCACCCTCAGGATTGGCATTCTATTTTGGTGAACCCTTTGCCCAATGGCAGGGCAATTTGCTGGCGGGCTCCCTGCTACGTCAGGAGTTTTATCGAATGGTGATACACCAGGGCCAGGTTACCCATGTAGAAACGCTGCTTACCGGTAAAATCGGCAGGATAAGAGATATCCGCACAGGACCCGATGGACTGATCTATTTTGCCACCGATGAAGGTCAGGGTGGCATTTACAGGATCGAACCCGTTCGCTGACAGGCTGATTGATATTTTAAGCTTTTCCTGTAACAAATAAAAGACTTTTGCCGTCTTATCTGTGTTTTTGATACAACATCGGGAATAACCACACAAACCCCATATCCATGATTATCAACCTTCTTAAACACAGCCTGCGGGCACTAAAACGGCAAAAGTCTTTCGTATTTATCAATGTAGGAGGACTGGCTATAGGCATTGCCTGCACTATGATCATTACCCTGTTTATCACCTATCAACTGAGTTTTGACAATTATCATGAAAAGAAAGATCAAATATATCAGTTGGCACTCCATGGCATAATTGGAGGAGAAGAATTCAAAGGAGCCTATACCGCAGCTCCCATCGGGCCCTCCATGAAGGAGGAGATCCCTGAAGTACTCGATTTTCTGCGCATCAATGGTTTTTCGGAGACAGTGATCCGGCATGAGGATAATTTCTTTGTGGAAGACCACTTTGTAGAGGCAGATTCGAGCTTTTTTCATTTTTTCAGCATCCCTCTGCTGCGCGGCGAATCCCACAGAGTGCTCAGCGAACCCTTTAGCGTTGTAATCAGCCAAAGTACAGCAGAAAAAATGTTTGGCAACCAAGACCCCATGGATCAGCTTATTAAAGTGGGGACCTACAACCAGATGCACCGTATTACAGGCATCATGGCAGATGTGCCTGAAAACACCCACTTCAAAGCCGGTATGGTGGGGTCATTTACAACCAACGAAAGCTCGCGCAGCACCAACTGGCTCTCCAACAGTTTTGCCACTTACGTAATGCTCCATCCACAGGCAGATCCGCAGAAAGTAGAAGAAGCCCTGATGGATCTGGTGGTGCAATATGTCGGGCCACTCCTAAGACAATTTCTGGGCATTTCACTTGAGGATTTTGCGGCACAAGGCAACCATTACAGCATATTTTTACTCCCTCTTACCCAGATAAATATTGAGCCAGGCATCGAACAATCGTTGGGGCATCCCAAAGACCCTCGTTACCTGAAGATCTTTGCTGCCATCGGCTTACTGATTATCCTGATCGCAATCATCAATTTCATGAATCTTGCCACAGCGCAGGCTACCAAACGTGCCCGGGAAGTAGGTGTGAAAAAGGTGAGTGGTTCCACGCAAGGGTTGCTGGTTGGACAATTTCTGACCGAGACCATAATCCTTGCCTTACTGGCCATGGCTGGAGCCATCCTGATTGCAGAGATCTCATTGCCCTATATCAACAACCTGCTCGACCTCAATCTGTATATCAGCTACACGCAGAGTTGGTATACTCTTCCCTTGTTGCTGCTGTTCACTGTGGTTACAGGGGTGCTGGCAGGTATTTATCCAGCTTTCTACCTTTCTTCCTTTAACCCGGTAAAGGTGCTTAAGGGCAGCCGGAATGGAACCGGCAGCCGGATCGGGCTTCGACGTGTTCTTACCACCCTGCAATTCAGCATTTCCATTGTGCTCATTGTAGGAACCCTTATCATGCATCGCCAGATCAGGTATATGCTCAACAAGGATCTGGGCTTTGACAAGGAACACGTTCTTGTAATCAGACGGGCCTCGGTGCTGGCAGACAAGGTTGAGAGTTTCAAAAATGAATTGCTTACCCTGGGAGGTGTACAATTTGTTTCTGCCTCTACCGCCGTACCTGGTTATGCCAATAACAACAACGGACATACCATTGCCGGACGGCCCGATGAATCATTCGTATTGCAAACCACCTGGGTTGATTACGATTTTTTCGATACCTACGGCATTACCCTTTACGATGGGCGCTTTTTCGATCCGGAACTCATTACCGACCGACAGGCATGCCTTATCAACCATAGGGCTGTACGCAATTTCAACATCGCAGACCCCTTTTCTATAAGGTTCAACGATGGCAATGAGGCATCAGAGCAAATGCCTGTGATTGGAGTGGTCAATGATTTTCATTTCGAGTCTTTACGCTTTGATATTCGCCCTTCCATATTCAAATTTAAACATGAGCACATGAACTGGGGCTATGTGAGTGTCAGGCTGGCTCCCGGCAATACAAGTCAAATGATAGAGCAGATTGAGCAAAAGTGGCATAGCTTTACCCAGCAGGAGCCCATGCTTTATTTCTTTATGGATAAGGATTTCGAAAGACTTTACAGGGAGGAAAAGCAAAGCGCAGCACTTTCGGCAATATTTACCATACTTGCTATTGTAATTGCATCGCTTGGATTGTATGGCCTTACTATGTTTACCATCTCGCAAAAGACAAAAGAAATCGGGATACGCAAAACCTTTGGTGCATCTATTACAGATATCTGGTTTATGGTAGCACGCGAGATACTGCTGCTTATTGTAATCTCTACGGCAGTTGCCTGGCCGGTGATCTACTGGGTTGCACAGAACTGGCTTCAAAGTTACCACTATCGCATAACCCTATCCCCTGCCGAGTTTCTTTTGGGGCTATTGATTTCCTCCCTGGTGGCTATGATCACCATAAGCTACAGGGCTTTGAAAGCTGCCCGGCTCAACCCGTCCATTTCACTGCGCTATGAATAAACCCTGGAAGATTCTGCAGTCAAAGATTTACATTTAACTATTTAGATGTGAACCTAACCCTTGTCTGTTTGTTTACTTTTGAAAGAAGATACTATGAGCTACTATTTCAGTGCAACATTGCACACAACCACCTTCGAAGAAGCCATAGAGCTTGCTACCGAAGAATTGCGCAAGGAAGGTTTTGGGGTACTCACCCAGATCAATGTAAAAGACACCCTTAAAGCAAAAATTGATGCAGATTTCAGGCCCTACATAATCCTGGGCGCCTGCAATCCTCATTTTGCCCATAAAGCACTCCAGGCAGAGGGTAAGCTGGGGGTTTTTCTGCCCTGCAATGTAGTGGTAGAGCAGCATCCCGATGGAAGTATAGAAGTGTCGGCAGTAGACCCCCATGCCATGATGGCATCGGTAACCAATGCAGCCCTTGAGCCTCTTGCAGCAGAAGTGAGACAGATGGTTCAAAGGGTAATTGAGGGAGTTGCACGTGCAAAGCAGTAGAATGAATTTCTACGGATAAGTATGACTGCCATTTGCCGGGCTTGCGCATGCTAAAGGTATTTTGTACCTTTGCAATTCGCGCAATTCATTAGGTAAACGATAGCTTTCACTCATGGCTCTTACATTTTTCAAAACCCCAAAGCATAAGCACTTCAACTATAAGCCTGTTTATTGGGACAGGGCAAAGGAAGAACGTGAGAAGAGACAAAAAACCGCACTGGAGGAAACCCATAAGGATTATGCCCAGGCACTGCGCGAGCGTATGGAGCTTCGCTGGAAACGTAGCGCCGGAGCACGGTCCAGGAAAAACTCAAACCTCAGGCTCATTGCAGTTCTGATGGGAATTGGCCTGGTATTCTATTATCTCTTTTTGCGTTAAAATTCTGCCCGATTCATGTCTGACATCATCAAACTTCTTCCTGACTCGGTAGCCAACCAGATTGCCGCCGGAGAAGTGGTGCAACGCCCTGCATCAGTAGTAAAGGAACTCCTTGAGAATTCCATCGATGCTGGCGCAACCGATATAAAACTTATCATTAAGGATGCGGGCCGCACTTTGGTACAAGTTACCGATAATGGCTGCGGAATGTCGGAAACCGATGCCCGTATGTGCTTCGAACGGCATGCTACCAGCAAGATCAGTGATGCCCAGGATCTTTTTGCCCTCCGAACCATGGGGTTCAGGGGTGAGGCCCTGGCATCCATTGCCTCTGTGGCAAGAGTTGAAATGAAAACCCGTAAGCAAGACGATGCCCTGGGTACAGAGATCATTATGGAGGGTTCGCGCCTGGAACTGCAGCAAGCCTGCCAATGTGCCAAAGGCACCAGCATTGCTGTAAAAAACCTTTTCTTCAACACCCCTGCCCGCCGAAACTTCCTCAAAAGCGATAATGTGGAGAAAAACCACATTTACAACGAGTTCATCCGGGTGGCCCTGGCTCATCCCGACATTGCCTTCTCGTACTACAGCAACAACCAGCTGCAAACACAAACCGATGCAGGAAACCTCAACCAAAGAATTGTTCAGCTTTTTGGCAACAACTACAAAGCCCGGCTCATTCCTCTGGATGAAAGCACCGAGATTGTAAAGATTGGCGGTTTTGTGCTCAAACCCGAACATGCCCGCAAAACCCGCGGCGAACAATACTTCTTTGTCAATCACAGGTTTATCAAATCGGCCTACCTCAACCATGCCGTGGAGTATGCCTTTGCCGAACTTATACCCGATGATGCTTACCCCTCCTTTTTTATCTTCCTAGAAATTGAACCAGGGCAGATCGATGTAAACGTACACCCCACCAAAACTGAGATAAAATTTCAGGACGAAAAGTTTATCTACCAGATCCTCAGGGCAGCTGTTAAAAGAAGCCTTGGGCGTTTTAACATTGTTCCGGCGTTGGATTTTGAGAGAGAAACAGCATTCGACGATGTAATCTTTGACAAGAGTAAACCCGTAAGTGCTCCTGTAATACAGGTAGATCCGGCCTATAACCCTTTTGCCAGTGCTACTGCCACCAGAACTTCGGCAGGCAGAAACCTCAACGAACGGGCCAACCTTCAACAGTGGGAGAAGTTGTTTACACCCCACTCCTCACCGCCGCAGGCAGAGCAGAAGGAGCTTTTCGAGCAAACTCCGCAACAGGAGCAAACCGTGATATCTGCCGATTGGGGTGATCCTGTTCCGCAGATGGCGCAGGGCAAAAAATTCCTGCACCTCCACGGGCGGTATATCCTCTCTTCAGTAAAATCGGGCATGATGCTGATCGATCAGCAGCGCGCCCACGAACGCATACTTTTCGAGAAACATTTGCGTTTGCTTGAAAGCCAGAAACGTGCATCACAAACCTTGCTTTATCCTGAGCAGATACGCCTGCTGGAGAATGATGTGCAGCTGCTCAACGACATCCGGGATGAAATTGTGGCGCTGGGTTTCGAGATCAGTGATGTTGGAAAAAGCAGCTTTATCATCAGTGCCATACCGGCAGATCTTCCGGAAAACGAAAACCTTCAGAAGCTCATGGAGTCGATCCTGGAAAATTTCAAAAAAAACAGTGCTGACATAAAACTGGAAACCCGCACCAACCTGGCACGTTCGCTGGCAAAGAGCCTTTCGGTTAAGTATGGCAAAACCATGAGCGAGGAGGAGATGAATGCACTGGCAGATTCGCTCTTTTCTTGCCAGATGCCCTACCAAACCCCTTCGGGCAAACCCGTTATTGCCATGGTAAGCCTGGAGGAGATCGCAGCAAAATTCAGGTAAAATGGAAAATATATGTCAGACAGTGCCAAAAGGGATTGTCTGATCAAACAAGCACCTAAAATACTTGTTACTAATATTTTAAAAAAACACTAAGTATGCAACAATTTCGCCCCGGTGGTTTTACGCTCTTGCCTCCAGTAGTAAAAAACCTGCTGATTATCAACGGACTGTTTTTTCTGGCCACTTTTGCCTTTGGCAATGCCTTTGGCATTGATCTTTATCGTGTGCTGGGATTGCATTTTCCCGGGGCACAAAACTTTGCCCCTTATCAGTTTATCTCCTACATGTTTATGCATGGAGATCACTGGCACCTGTTTTTCAACATGTTTGCCCTCTGGATGTTTGGTAATGTACTGGAGAATGTGTGGGGCCCCAAGCGCTTCGTGGTCTATTACCTGATTACAGGCCTGGGAGCAGCTCTATTGCATTATGCCATATTGTACTGGCAAATGCTTCCCACACTCAATGCAGTGAATGCGCTGATCGCCAATCCTGATCATGAAAGCCTGAGGAGTTTCTTCGAATCGGATCTTTTCCAGCGTACCAGGGAGATGAATTTCAAATTCCAGCTATTTATCAGCGAATACAACAGCCTTAACCGTGCTTCGCCCAACCAGGCCATGGTGGCGGCAGTTAATTACCTTAATCAATACAAGATCGATCTGCTCAACGCTCCTGTTGTGGTAGGAGCCTCGGGTGCTGTTTTTGGCATACTGCTGGCTTTTGGTATGCTCTTCCCCAATTCGCTGATCTATGTGTTTTTCGCGATACCCATAAAGGCCAAATATTTTGTAATGATCTATGGCGCCATGGAGTTGTATCTTGGAGTTGCCAACCGACCCGGCAGCAATATTGCACATTTTGCCCACCTGGGGGGTATGCTTTTCGGTTATCTGCTTATCCGTTACTGGAAAAGCAAAGGTCGAATGTATTAGAGGAGACGTGGATCATGATCTGAAGTTGAACTGATTTTAATGCTGCCAATTACCATGAAACGGGTAACTGGAGCAACCTCAATTACCCCAGGTTTTCAGGGAAAAATTTCAGACACAAGGTTTGCGGCTTTTACAACCAGCAAAACCCACATCAAAAGAACATTATCAAACGAACAAATAAAAAACAGCAGATGCATCCCCTATTAGAAGAAATCAGGCAATTTTTCGGGCGTGGCTCAATATTGGCCCGACTTATCGGCATCAACGTGGCCGTTTTCGTATTGGTAAGCTTTGTAAGGGTATTTTTCTTCCTGGCCAATCTGCCCTCGGCCTACGATGGTATCATCAACTGGTTTGGAGTACCCTCATCCACGGCCACACTGCTCGTAAAACCCTGGACCCTCTTTTCTTACATGTTCCTTCATTTCGATCTTTTCCATATTTTCTTCAATATGCTGATGTTGTACATTGGAGGAAGACTCTTCCGTGATTTTCTGGGAGAGAACCGTTTGGTAGGAACCTATATTTGGGGAGGACTGGCTGGTGCAGTGTTTTTCGTTGCAGCCTATAATTTCTTCCCGGTATTTTATCCTGTAAAGCAGATGGCTGTAGCCATTGGTGCTTCAGCTTCTGTGCTGGCCATTTTTATTGCCATCGCTACTTATATGCCCAATTACCGGCTCCATTTGATCATCCTGGGACCTGTTCGCCTCAAATACATCGCCATCGTTTTTGTTGTGCTCGATATCATCAGCATCGACAAAGGCAATTCCGGAGGGCATCTGGCCCACCTGGGCGGGGCACTCTGGGGCTTTCTTTATATTGGGATGTTGAAAAAAGGTAAAGACCCCAGTAAATGGCTCAGCAGTTGGGTTAGCGCACTGGGCAGTCTTTTCAGGCGAAAACCCAGGATGCGGGTAGAGCACTTCAACACCACCAAGCCTTTGAGTGATGAAGAATACAACCGTCGCAGAGTTGAAAATCAGAAAAAGATGGATGCCATCCTCGACAAAATATCCAAATATGGCTACGACAGCCTTACCTCCGATGAAAAGGACCTCCTTTTCCGAATGAGTGATAAAAAATAACACCGGAAAATTTTCACTGTGAATAAGTCAAGGCCTGTTTCGCTTTTCGGAAAGTTGCTGCTGTTTTTCAATGTGCTTGTAGCATTGGGCCTGCTGATTATTAACCTTGCCTCCCGCATCAACCCTCAGCTATTCTGGCCCATCGCCCTTCCCGGCCTCACCTATCCTTTCTTTTTTGTGCTCAATGCAGGATTTGTACTATTGTGGATCCTTCGCAAAAGGTGGTGGTTTTTGCTTTCGCTGCTCACTCTGTTGTTGGGTTTTCAGCATTTGAAGAATTTTGTCAGCCTCAATTCCCTCAACAAACCATTGCCAGAGTCGGGGTATAACCTTAAAGTACTGAGCTACAATGTAAGGGTCTTTGATCTTTACAACTATGGTCCACGCTGGGAACTCAATTTTACGCAACGCAACAATATTTTCAGGTTTCTGCAGGAGGGAGATTTCGACATCATTTGCTTCCAGGAGTTTGTTCATGATGTTACCGGAGCATTCAAGACGCTCGATACATTGCCTCAGATCCTTAGAGCCAGGCATGCTCATGCCGATTATTCAAGATCTTCAAGGGGTTTAAACTATTTCGGGCTGGCTACTTTTTCTGCATGGCCCATCCTAAACACAGGTCGGATTGTATTTCCGCACCGCACAGGAAATATGTGCATTTATACTGACATCCTGGTTGGGCAGGATACCCTGAGGGTTTACAATGTGCATCTGGCATCGGTGGGTTTAAGTCCTGAAGACTTTGTGTTTCTGGAAAACGTAATATCTCCCGAGCAGGTGCCCGACAGGGAGTATCTGCGCCAGGGCAGCAAACGGATCCTGGCACGTCTGGCAAGGGCTTTCGGCCATCGGGCCGAGCAGGTGCGTCTCATTGCCGAACATATGGACCAATGCCCCTACCCCATTATTCTTGCCGGAGACTTAAATGACACCCCATTCTCCAATGCCTACAGGGTGCTCACCCGAAACTACCGCGACGCGTTCAGGGCAGGAAGAGGTGTGGGGCAAACCTACAACTGGAGCATTCCGGGTTTCCGTATCGATTACATTATACATTCTCATGAGTTTAAGGCCTATAATTTCAGGACCGGAAGACAGGATTACTCAGACCATTTCCCCATTTGGGTATGGCTGAATTTCTCCCCGGAAACCCCACAATAGTAGTCCTTGCTCTTTAATTATTGAACAAAAGAAAAATAAACTGCCATCTGCAACGTTGGGGAAAGCGGGTTTTGTATCTTTTGTTTACAGAAGATTTTTTTGAATATGTTTTATTTGTTACACTAAAAATTATACAACTATGAAAAGAATAGCAGGAGTTTTTTTGATCATGCTCATGAGTGCCTCCGTGTGGGCGCAGGATTACAATACCGCTTTGGGAGTAAGAGGAGGTATGTTCAGTGGTTTGTCTCTGAAGCATTTTGTATCCGGAACCGATGCTTTTGAAGGAGTAGTAGCTACGCATTACCGCGGTTTTCTGATCATGGGTATGTACCAGAAACACGCCAGGGCGTTTGATGCCCCTGGACTGAACTGGTATTATGGCGGGGGTGCCCACACAGGTTTTTATGAAAAACGCTATACCCCTTGGTTTTCCAGCTCACATAGCGGAAGCATCAGCACCTTCGGTATTGTAGGTGCCGTAGGCATAGAATACAAGATTGACGATATTCCGGTAACCATCGGAGCAGACATTACCCCTGCCCTCAACCTTATCGGGCATACCGGGTTGTGGCTGGGCTCGGGACTCACCCTGAGGTATACCTTCAACTAAGTGACAAAGAAAGTTGCCAGGGCTGTTTTGCAACAGCCCTTTTTTGCTGCTTTCATAATTCTGTTGTAAATTCGCACAAACACTCACCCCATGCCTTTTCAGATAGTTTCGGATTTTAAGCCCACAGGTGATCAGCCCCAGGCCATACAACAACTGGTGGAAGGGCTTCGTGCAGGGATACCCTTTCAGACATTGCTGGGTGTAACGGGATCTGGCAAAACCTTTACCATTGCCAATGTGGTAGAGCAGGTGCAAAAGCCTACCCTTGTGCTCAGCCACAACAAAACCCTTGCGGCCCAGCTCTATGGGGAGTTTAAGCAGTTTTTTCCGCACAATGCTGTGGAGTATTTTGTGTCTTATTACGATTACTACCAGCCCGAGGCTTTCATCCCAAGCACTAATACGTATATAGAGAAAGACCTTTCTATCAACGATGAGATTGAGAAGCTTCGACTGAGTGCCACAAGTTCTCTGCTTTCGGGCCGGCGCGATGTGCTGGTGGTCAGCTCGGTATCCTGCATTTATGGCATTGGCAACCCCGACGATTTCAACGAAAACATCATTCATCTCAACAAAGGCGATATCATTAGTCGCAATAAGCTACTGCACAGGCTGGTAGGAAGTCTTTACAGCAGAACCCAGGCCGATTTTACCCGGGGAAATTTCAGAGTAAAAGGCGACACCGTTGATGTATACCCTGCTTATGCCGATTTCGCATTCCGCATTCAGTTTTGGGATGATGAAATTGAAGTACTGGAAAGTTTTGACCCTCTCACCGGCCACAAACTCGACACATTTGAACAAATCGCCATATATCCCGCCAATATCTTTGTGACCTCCAAAGACCGTATGGCCAATGCCATTTACAACATTCAGGACGATATGGTGCGGCAGGTAGAGTATTTCCACGAAATGGGCCGGCCACTGGAAGCCAAAAGGCTCGAAGACCGGGTAAACTACGACCTGGAGATGATGCGCGAACTGGGCTATTGTTCTGGCATAGAGAACTACTCTCGCTACTTCGATGGCCGTAAGCCTGGATCCAGGCCCTTCTGCCTGCTCGACTTCTTTCCACGCGATTACCTGACCGTTATCGACGAAAGCCATGCTACCATACCTCAATTGCATGCGATGTTCGGAGGCGACAGATCGCGCAAGCAAACCCTGGTGGAATATGGATTTCGACTGCCTGCGGCATTGGACAATCGCCCGCTCAAGTTTGATGAATTCGAAAACATGATCAACCAGGTGATCTTCGTAAGCGCCACACCGGCAGACTACGAGCTAAAGAAGAGCGAAGGAGTTGTGGTAGAACAGGTAATCCGCCCCACAGGATTGCTGGAACCGGTAATTGATGTACGCCCCAGCCTCAACCAGATCGATGATTTGCTTCACGAGATCAATCTGCGCACCCAGGTCAACGAACGTGTTCTGGTTACTACCCTCACCAAACGCATGGCAGAAGAACTCAGCAAATACCTCGACAATGCCGGAGTGAAAACCCGTTATATCCACTCCGATGTGGATACCGTGGAGCGGGTTGAGATTTTGCGCGACCTGCGCCTGGGCATTTTTGATGTACTTATCGGCGTAAACCTGCTTCGCGAAGGGCTAGACCTTCCTGAGGTATCGCTGGTGGCCATCCTTGATGCCGACAAAGAGGGATTTCTGAGATCTGAAAGATCGCTGACCCAGACTGCAGGTAGAGCCGCCCGGAATGTAAACAGCAGGGTGATTATGTACGCAGATAAAATAACCGATTCTATGCAGCGTACCATTGATGAGACCAATCGCAAACGCGAAAAACAGCTGCAATACAATCAGGAAAACGATATTACCCCGGAGCAGATCCGAAAATCAGTAGAAGCCATTCATGGACAGACCTCTGTTGCCAACAGCCGGACCAAGACAGTTCAGGCCTATATGGAAAAGGAAGAAGTGGATGTAGCTGCCGATCCGGTTATCCAGTATATGAGTCGTGAACAGTTGCAAAAAGCCATGAACAACACACGCCGGCAAATGGAAAAAGCTGCCAAGGTATTAGACTTTATGGAAGCGGCCCGCTTACGGGATGAACTCTTTGCTCTGGAAAAAATCTTTAAAGAAAAACACCTATGACACTGCAGGAATTATTACTGAAACATCAGCCTTCTTTTGTCCCCTTGTTTCACCCCGACCTCTCCCCCCACAACACGCTTATGATGGATTTCAGCATCCACAACCCAGAGATGAAGCAATTGGATTTCAACGACATTGAAGGATTGAACAGGTTCGTTTTTGAAAAAATCAATCAATGGAGCAAGGCTTATGGCTATGGAGGATACATGGAGGATAGAGAGATCTACCGCCGCAGCCCGCTTTTTGCCATTTCGCCCCTGGAGGCCCGCAGCATTCACCTGGGTATAGATGTGTGGACAGCGGCCGGTACACCTGTGTTTGCCCCCCTGGAGGGTCGGGTGCATAGTTTTGCCAACAATGCCAAGTATGGGGATTATGGTCCGACCATCATCCTGGAGCATGAATTGGAAAATACTTCGTTTTTTACCCTATACGGACACCTGGAAGAAGAATCGCTCCAGGGTTTGTTTACAGGGAAAAGGATTGAACAAGGTGAGCAGGTTTGCTGCGTGGGCAATTACCCTGTAAATGGCGACTGGCCACCCCACCTGCATTTCCAGGTTATTGCTGATATGCAAAACAAAAAGGGAGATTATCCGGGGGTATGCAGCCAGGCCGAAAAAGGGTTGTACAGCCAGCTTTGTCCCAACCCGGTGGTGTTCTTTCCGCAATTGGGCTAACCCCCGATTTTGCTCATAATCCCTTGCCAGTTATTTTTTTGTAATCCTGAAAAAAGAATTAGCTTTGCGCTTTATTTCCGTACGTTATATTTAATTCTGTTAACCGTGGATATATTCAACAAAACAACACAAAACCTCGGGCCGTTGGGTCAGTTTGCAGACCGTATACATGGCTATTTTGCTTTCCCCAAGCTGGAAGGGGAAATCTCAAACCGTATGAACTTCCGTGGCCAGGAAAAACTGGTATGGAGTCTGAATAATTACCTGGGGTTGGCCAATCATCCTGAGGTAAGAAAGGCTGATGCAGAGGCGGCCATGCAATATGGTCTGGCTTTGCCCATGGGAGCCCGTATGATGTCAGGGCAAAGCGACCTGCACGAACAACTGGAAAGAGAACTTGCTGAATTTGTGGGCAAAGAGTCGGCCTATCTGCTCAATTTCGGATACCAGGGTATGGTTTCCATTATCGATGCGTTGGTTGATCGCAAAGACGTAATTGTTTACGACTCAGAGTCTCATGCTTGCATTGTAGATGGATTGCGTATGCACCTGGGCAAACGCTTTGTTTTTCCGCACAACAACATAGAAAACCTTAAGAAACAACTCGAACGAGCCACCCGTGTTACCCAGGAAACAGGCGGAGGAATCCTGGTGATAACAGAAGGTGTATTTGGCATGTCGGGCGACCTGGGTAAACTGGCCGAAATTGCAGCTTTGAAAAAGAGCTACAACTTCCGTTTACTGGTAGATGATGCACATGGTTTTGGCACCATGGGCCCCACCGGAGCGGGGGTGGCCGAACACTTGGGAGTAAATGATGAGGTTGATGTTTACTTTGGCACCTTTGCCAAATCTATGGCCTCTATCGGGGCATTTGTGGCCTCTAAAAAGGAAGTGATCAAGTTCCTGATGTACAATATGCGCAGCCAGATCTTTGCCAAATCGTTGCCCATGCCTTTGGTTGTGGGAGCACTTAAGAGACTGGAATTGGTGAAAAAGCACCCCGAGTTTCGCGAAAAGCTCTGGACCATTACAAACGCCCTCCAAAATGGATTAAGAGAGCGCGGATTTAACCTGGGCAATACTGAATCGCCGGTTACACCCGTATTTCTCTCAGGTGAAGCCAGCGAAGGGACCAACCTGGCATATGACCTCAGGGAGAACTTCAATATTTTCTGCTCTGTGGTGGGCTACCCTGTGGTACCCAAAGGAGTGATAATAATCCGTATTATCCCTACAGCTGTGCATACGCTGGATGATGTGCAGTATACGCTGGAAGCTTTTACGCAGATCAAAAAGAACCTGGATGCAGGTAAGTATTCTACCGGACAGATTGTAAACATTCACAACTAATCTGGCAGGCAAAAACTCCCGGCCAGTAAAGGGCTGCAACGAAACTCAGGCAGGGTCGCCATAGGATAATGAGCGACAAAAGCAGATCAGAAATACCATAAGGCAGATCGGCGCATTGCTGGAGGGGTGTTGCAGTCCTTTTTTTATTAGGTGCACAGGGGAAGGATGATACTGAATTTTGCCCCGCACTTGATATTCTCTGCCCGCAGCTCTCCTCCCATATTCCGCTCAATGATATTCCTCGACATATACAGCCCTACTCCTGTGCCTTTGCCCTGCTCCTTGGTTGTGAAATAGGGGTCAAATATTTTGTGAATGATCTGGGGAGGAATACCTCCTCCATTGTCGATTACACTCACCAGGGCTTTGTCTTGTTTTCGCTGACCCGAAATACGGATTACGGGTTTCTTTACCTTACGTTCTATCATCACATCGCGGGCATTGCTAACCATATTGAGCATTACCTGGGCAAACTCATTGGAATAGCCATAGAGATCAAGCTCTTCATCGATCTCCTGGATCAACAGAATACCATTGTTTCGAAGAGTTGCATCTACAAACGACACAGAGGTTTTCACTACACTGGCGAGGTTGAAAACCTGCTTTTCCTTGTTGGGTTTAAAGAAGTTGCGAAAGTCGTCGATAGTTTGCGACATATGAGCGAGTACAGCTTTGATCTCGGTTTCGCTTTTTTTCATATAACTCTCGGTAAGCTCACCGTAGCGGAAAGCATCGGCCAGATCGTAGATCATCAGGCCAATGGTGTTAAGAGGTTGCCTCCACTGGTGGGCAATGTTTCCGATCATTTCGCCCATGGCGGCATGTCTTGACTGGCGCAACATCATCTCATCCTTCTCCCGGTTTAGAGCCAATTCTGCAGCTACCTGGCTCTCCAGGCTGGTATTAAGTTCTTCCAGCAGATCTTTCTGGAGTTTAAGCTCACTTTCTACATTTTTGCGGCGTTCAATCTCCTTTTCAAGGTCGCGGTTCAGCATTTTCTGTTCCCAGAGTACTGCTTCCATCTCCTGCAATGTACGCTCAAGTTTCTCCTCCATGAGCTTTCGCTCGGTAATATCCTCTTTGATAGCCAGAAACTCCACAATCTGGCCCCTGGCATCCTTAAGGGGTGTTATGGTGGCCGATTCCCAATAAAACGAACCATCCTTTCTCTTGTTTTTAAACTCTCCAGCCCATACCTTGCCGGAAAGGATTTGCTCCCACAGCTCCTTGTAAAACTCTTTGGTCTGCTCGCCCGATTGCATCAGTCGTGGGTTTTTACCTACAACTTCAGCAATTGTATAACCTGTAACCTGTTCAAACTTTGGGTTGGCAAAAATGATTTCGCCTTGGCGGTTGGTAATGATAATGGTATTGGCACTCTGCATTACGGCAATACCAAAACGTTGCAGGCTTCGCACATCAGTTTCCGGCTCTCCATCATGGGATGCTATCAATGAAGACCTTAACCGGGCTTGCGAATCCACAAAGCCATTATCCATTTTATTCATTGTGCGGCAGTCTTTAGGAGAAATTTAAAAGGCATCGACCGGGACAAAGATACTCCAGATAAGAAAAAAACAACAGAGGGTTTTACTGATAAATGAGAAACATCCATGATAAGCCCCTTAACAAACACGAGGATGACTATTCAGGATGTTCCATCTGACCATTAAAAAACAAATCTTGAAAGATATGGCAGTGTTAAAGCAGTAATTTACTTGTTAAGTATCTGAAGATTTATCTCTCTCTCGAGGTCGAGGAAGATTTGTTCGAGATCTTCCAGCTTTGCTGCAGAGTCAGCAAAATGCTCTTCTTTATTGAGCGAATCCATCCACTTCAGCAGTTGAAACATGCGTGTACAGCCAATGGTACCGGCAAGTCCTTTCAGCGAGTGTACGGCTGCATAAAACCCTGTCATATTGCCGTTAGCAGAGTGTTCTCGCATTTCCTGGAGCAGCTCCCTGCTATCCATTACATAGCTGTTAAAAATATCTTTCAGCAATTGGGGTTGAGTGACTGTACTTATGCGCAGTTTCTCGAGGCTTTCTGGGTTGATCTGCGGGAAAGCCAACAGTTGCGTCGGATTGGAATAATCTATCATAACACAAAAGATTTAGCCGGATAAATCAATCAGGTTGATTCCTTTAGTTTTTTCCGGCGTTGGAAACACTTTCATTGACACGTTGGCTATGCCAATAAGCCAGTTTCTGGTACAATTCTTTGGCATTTACAGGTTTAGCAATAAAATCAACTGCACCACTGGCAAGGTAGAGCTCTTTGTCTTCCTGGGCGGTTTTAGCAGTAACGGCAATTACCGGGGGTATGATTGTAAACTTTTTCTTCATCACCTTAAGGGTTTCCAGACCATCCATCACAGGCATCACCATATCGAGCAAAACCAGATCGTACTCATTTTTCAACATCAGTTCGATGGCCTCAGAACCGTTGTTGGCCATGCTTATCTCGCATCCGGCATGGCTTAGCATCAGGGTAAGTACTTTTTGGTTGATGATCCGGTCCTCTACGCACAGTACCCTGAGCCCTGCAATCGGCTCCATTTCTATGGGGTTTTGTTCTTCAGCAACTTCTATCTGAGGAACCTCTTCTTCTGTTTCCGCAGCCATACGGGCAAGAAATGTAAAGTGTACTTTGTAAGATTCCGGAGTGTCTTCATCCACTTCCATATTCCCTCCCAGCATCTCTGCAAGCTTCCGGGAAATGGCAAGTGACTGGCTGGGATTTTCACCATCAGGAGTCTTCGCTGATTTCCTTGTGCCCTTTTTGGATGTGTGGGTTCCCATTTCTACCAGTATCGCCAATTGATCCTTTAGAACACTCTCCAAAGATAATTCAACCTGCAGGGTACCCGAGGTACTTCTTTTCACAGATTCTGTCATCAGGTTCGAGAAAAGTTGAAACAAACGCTCCTGATCGGTAACAATAACTTTAGGGAGTGTTTTGTCGATCTTAACCTTCAGCTGAACATCTTTCTGGCGCGATATTACACCAAAGAGCTCATGTATCCGGTTGAGAAAAGCCTGCATATCTGTCTTCTGCACATTCAAGTGCAGCCTGTTATCTTCAAGGCGCGAAAGTTCTGCAATATTATTGATAATACCGATAAGCTCCTGCCCCGAATCCTTGAGGGTGGCTACCAGGGCAGCCTGATCTCTGTTGAGTTTTGATTGCAGCAGAAAATCAACCACTCCCATAATTCCATTTACAGGAGTTCGCATATCAAAACTCATTTTGGTAAGCACTTGCTGGCGTGCTTCGGAGGTTTTGAGTGCAATTTCAGTATTGTATTGTAACTGCTGCGACATTTTTTGCTCAGAAACATCCTGCAGCGTAAAGACCGTGCGCAGAATTCTTCCCTGCTCATTGAAAATCTTTTTCCTGCCAGAAAAAATATAGCGGATACTACCATCCTGGCAAATAAGTCTGAAGTTGGCACTGAATGGCAACAAGGGATCTTCTTTGGGGTTTTCACGTACCAGGGTCTTAAACACATCCTTGTCTTCGGGATGTATCATTTCCACAAGCTTATCCAGATCAAAGAATCGACGACGCTCAGGGCTAATGCCAGCAATCTCAAATAAGGTATCCGAAAACTTGACCTCGCCAGTATCATGGTGCTTTTCCCAGTTACCAATACGTGCCAGCCGTTGAATTTCTTCGAGCCTCTCCTGATTGTCGCGTAGAATTCGGTCGGTATTTTTGGCCTCAAGAATTTGTCCGAACTTTTCAGAGATATTCTTCAGAAGTATCTTCTCATTAAAATGGAAAGGATCTTTATTAACGATAGGCTTTTCCTCCAGGTAAACCACTTGTATATGCCCCAGTTTCTTCTTCTGAACCTTAACGGGTACCTGGTAAACCCATGGTGTTTCACGGTAATTGGCAGAACGATATACCTTATCATCAAAAACAATTTCTACCGCGATATCATGGCTGTACTTGAGCCCTACCGGGATAATCTCAATGGATTTCTCAATGATCTCTTCGAAAGTAATACCGGGTACTCCGGAAATGTCGGAAATATCGTACAAACAGTTGAGCTGCTTTATCTTCTGGTTAAGATTGGAAGTGAGTTCGCTATAAGTTTCTTCGGACTTCTTGCGTTCTGAAACATCCGAGATAAGGGTAACAGAACCTTTGGCTTTAAGGTTTTCATCAAGGATTGGAGCCGAACTGAGATTGACCCACATTACATCGCCCGACATATTCTTCATCTTGACCTCATAATGGTCGGAAATTCCCATCTTCTGCAATTCCATTTTATCCTGGAAAAGTTTTTCATCTTCGGGAGTAAGAAGAAATTTTTCAAAGCTTTTTCCCAGCAATTCTCTTTTCTCGTCTACACCCAAAAGCTTGCAAGCCTTCAGGTTTACAAACTCAATCTGGTTTTTCATGTCCAGCACCACCAATCCTTCGTTGAGTGTTTTGATGAGTGTCTGGTAGTTCTCCTCGCTTCGGCGAAGGGCTCTCTCTGTAGTTTCCTTCTCACGCAAAGTATCCTGCAGGCTGCGAATGTGTGCCCTTTTCTCTTTAAACCGATGGTATGTAAGAGCAGTAAAAGAAACAACAAACACCAGTGCCAGCACCACCAGAATGAGGATGAGTAAGTTTCTTTCCAGGCGGAACCTGTAAAGTTCTTCCCGCTGGTTTGCATCAAAAACCCGCTCGTTAAAGTAGGCAATGGAATTGAGCATCTGATCATTAAAGACCTGTTGATTGATGCGGTTGAACTCACTGAGATTTTCGTATGCCAGGGTAAAATCTCCTGTTTGCTTGTAAAGCTCCGATAAAATAAAATGGTTATCCCGGATAAACTGTAGCAGGTTAAGTTCACGCGAAAGGTCAAGGCTACGATTTACATAATTGAATGCGTTGATCAGGTCTCCTTTTCGCTGGTAGGTTATACCTATATTGCGCAGAATAATCATCTTGAGCCCAACAAGGAAAACCTCGTTTTGTTGTTCCAAAGCCTGAAAATACAGCTCCAGTGCTTTATCGAATTCTCCCTGATCGCGATAGGTATTGGCTATATTGTTGGTAAGGCTTGAGATATGCTGCAGGTCGCGACTTTGGGTTGCCAGGTTCATTCCTTTATGGTAAAAACTCAATGCCTCTTCTGCTTCTTTTCTAAACCAGTGCAGGTTTCCCATACTTATATAGGACTGAATGATCTGGGCGGTATCTTTGTGCTCCTGTGCACTGGCCAGTGCTTCCTGGTAAAAGGTCATCGCCATATCATTATCACCAAGGTTGCGGTAAATCACCCCAAGGCTGTTGGCCGCAAGAGCTTTCAGATGTTGCTGGCGGTAAGTGTCTACCCACTGGCGCGCCTCATGGGTAACACCGAGAGCCCTGTACAGATCTCCCCTGTAGCGGTAAATAGATCCCTGGTAAATACGACTTTTGATTTCAAGTTCGCGCAATCTATTACTTGTGGCATACAAAAAAAGTGTGTCGAAGAAAGCCAGGGCGATATCAAATTTTCCCTCATGAAAATAGAGTTCGGCTAGGCAAAACATGGCTCTCATTCGCAGGCTCTCATTCTCAAGCTGTGCAGCATTATCCATTGCCGTCCGGGCAAACTCCATACGTGCATGGTGCGACCAACGCAAACGATCTTCAGATTTGCCAATAAGTTCTGTTACAAATTCGATCTGTCCTTGCAAATTGCCATTACCCCGATATTGCCCCAGTAATGGCATACGAACCAATGCCACTATGGAGAATAAAGTAACCAACCCAAATATCAGACGACTGCGGTGAAGCATTTCCTCGAACCCTTTTAAATAATTCTGAAAAGTACAAAAAAAACAGGCAGATACCGGCAAGGTCTCACACTATTCGCTATACTGAAACCTTTTTTAATCCAAACCTAATAAAGCTTAGACCTTTTATGGAAAAATGACAACAAAACATTCTCAAAACCCTCCTCAGAATCGGCTGCAACAAAATCAATCCGGTATTGCATACATTTAAGCTTAAGCTTGTTGTGAAAATCCATCCTGGCTTTCACATACTTTTCACGTATATTTATGGGATTTACTTTGAGTTCGCGGGCGGTCTCCATGTCGATAAAACGATAGGGCCTGTTATCAAAATCCAGGTCAAGCTCCTTGGGCTTATGCACCACATGAAACAGAACCACCTCATGTTTATTATGACGCAGGTGTTGCAGTGCGCTGAAGACCTCCTCCGGATCAGACACATTATCCATCATATCGCTGAAGATAATTACAAGGGATCGTTTATGGATTTTTTCGGCAATCTCATGCAGCACCTTAGCCGGATTTGATTTTTGATTAAGGCTATGCTTCTGGGGGTCGGCAAGGTTTTCCAGTTCAGCAAACAGCATTTTGCTGTGTGCGCTATTGCTGCGTGCCTGCGTATGAAGTTTAAGTTCTTCAGCAAAAAGACTAAGCCCCACAGCGTCTCTCTGTTTTCGCAACAGATAAATCAATGCAGCAGAGGCCTGAACAGAAAATTCCAGCTTCGACAACTGCTTCGACCCTTGCTCAAATCCGGGAAACAACATGGAGGATGAAGTATCGATCACCACCTGGCAGCGCAGATTGGTTTCCTCTTCATACTTCTTCACAAACAGTTTTTCTGTTCGGCCAAAAAGTTTCCAGTCGATGTGTTTTGTCGATTCGCCAGCATTGTAGATACGATGTTCGGCGAATTCTACAGAAAAACCATGAAAAGGACTTTTGTGAAGCCCGGTAATAAAGCCTTCCACTACCTGGCGGGCCAGAAGTTCAAGGTTTTCAAATTTCTTAAAACGAGATTGCTCAAGGTTGCTTTTCACCATCCAGGGGTATTGAATACAACAAAAAAGGGGTGTCTGTGGCAGTAGACACCCCGTGGAAAAAACTCGTTGTTCTTATTTGAGCAGGTTTTCTATTTTTCCGGTAAGTACCGACTTGGGTACTGCTCCAACTTGTTTGTCGGCAACCTCACCATTCTTAAAGAATAGGATGGTGGGGATATTGCGTATTCCATAGCGCATGGCTACCTCGGGGTTGCCATCCACATCCAGTTTTCCTACTACGGCTTTGCCTTCGTATTCGCTGGCAATTTCACTTACTATGGGTGCCACCATTCTGCAGGGTCCGCACCATTCTGCCCAGAAATCTACCAATACAGGTTTATCCGATTTCAATACCAGTTCGTCAAAATTACTATCTGTCAGTTCGAGAGCCATAAGTCCTTGTTTTTGGGTTTGAAAAATCTTGAATACAAAAATAAAACTTTTATGCAATTGCAATCCCTAAAAATACTAAACGTCAAATCAGTTGAGTTTGTATTGTATGTCGTGCTTTTTAAGCAGGTGCTGCAACAAACCAATGGGATCAACTTTTATTTTCCGCGAAAGCATTTCCACCGAGTTTTTCTCAATTTCATCGCGAAGCCTGATCTTCAACCTGCAAGAACCGCTGAACCGATTGATACTGGTCATCAAATCTTCAAGAAACTGTTCATCCACATCGCTGATGGGAATATCCAGTACAAGATCGGAGGCTCTTTTGTCTGCCAGATCGCTCAGCAACATCATCGATTTTACTTTCACCTCCAGTTGATCTGAGGAATTAAAACGGGGTTGTATGGATGCCTTTACGTAAACGAAATTATCTTTCTCCAGGAAGTACTTCACTTTCAGGTAATCTTCCGAAAAAAGCATCAGCTGGATGCTGTCGGTATAGTCTTCAAGGGTAAAGCTGCCAAAGGGTTTTCCTGTTTTGGTGTATTTGTGCTGGCTGCCCACAATAACACCGGCAAAAGAGATTTCGCGGTTACGCAGCTTGTCAAGCTCTTGCAGGTCGGCAATGGAATGGCTGCAATAGCTCTCTATCTGGATCCTGAAATTATCCAGAGGATGTCCTGAGATATACATTCCGGTAACCTCTTTTTCTTTCTTGAGCATCTCCAGTTTGTCCCAACGCGGGCAATCTGGCATTTCCGGGTCAGGGATTACAGTCTCCTCAGCATCGCCAAACAGGTTCATCTGGGAGGAGTTCTTCTGGTTGGCCACCGAGTTGGTATATCGGATGAGTTTATCGATAAAAGTGGCCCCACCTTCTTCTTCAGCATAAAAAAACTGTGCCCGGTGGGTTCCTTCATAACAGTCGAAAGCTCCTGCCATGGCAAGAGATTCCAGAACCCTTTTGTTTACTGAGCGAAGATTGATACGCTGCATGAAATCGAAGATGCTTTTATAGGGCCCGTTTTCGTCTCTTTCCTGCACAATGCTTTCAACAGCCCCCTCTCCTACCCCTTTGATGGCTCCCAGACCAAACCGGATCTCTCCCTTCTCATTCACAATAAAATTGAATGCACTCTCATTGATGTCCGGGCCCAGTACCGGGATATTCTGCCGTTGACATTCCTCCATGAATATGGAGATTTTCTTAATGTCAGAAAAATTATTGGTAAGCACCGCGGCCATATACTCGGCCGGATAGTTGGCCTTAAGATAAGCTGTGCGATAGGCCACCACCGAGTAGGCAGCTGAGTGAGAACGGTTAAAACCATACTCTGCAAAGCGGGCCATTACATTGAAGATTTCCTCTGCATTTTTCTTATCCACCCCTTTCTGGGTAGCTCCCTCCACAAAGATGGATTTTTGGCGGTCCATCTCCTCCTTCTTCTTCTTACCCATTGCCCGCCTTAGGATATCTGCAGCACCCAACGAGTAGCCCGCCATGATCTGCGCTGCCTGCATGATCTGCTCCTGGTAAACCATAATACCATAGGTGGGTGTAAGGATCTCCTCTAGCCAGGGGTGCGGATATTCGGTTTTATCTATCCCTTGCTTTCGGTTGATAAAATCGGGGATAAAGTCCATGGGCCCTGGTCGGTAGAGGGCGTTCATGGCAATGAGGTCTTCAATATTGGTGGGTTTGAGCTCTTTAAGGTATTTGCGCATCCCATCGGACTCGAACTGAAACGTACCCACTGTATCGCCTCGCTGGTAGAGTTTAAAAGTGGGCTCATCTTCCAGGGGTATCAGCTCAGGATCTATTTCAATGCCATGGCGTAGTTTTATGTTTCTGACCGCTTCCTTTATAATGGAAAGGGTTTTCAGACCCAGGAAGTCCATTTTGAGCATCCCAACCGATTCAACGTACTTTCCATCGTATTGCGTTACCGGAAGAATGGAGTCTTTCTGAGTACTCAACGGGATACAATCTATCAGATCGGTAGGACCGATGATTACCCCACAGGCGTGCACACCTGTTTGCCGGTTTGAACCTTCGAGTATCTTGGCAAATTTGAGGGTTTCGCGTACCAGTGGATTGGGGTCGTCCAGTGCCTGGCTCAGCTCGGGCACCTCTTTGTAGGCCTGATCGAGCGAAGTGCCGGGTTTCTCTGGCACCAGCTTGGCCAGCCTGTCGGCCTCCGGCAAAGGCAAACGCAGTACCCGGGCCACATCGCGGATCGACGACTTTGCCGCCATGGTACCAAAGGTTACAATTTGCGCTACCCGGCTTTGCCCGTACTTATTGATTACGTAATCCATTACTTTCTCGCGGCCTTCATCGTCGAAATCGATATCGATATCAGGCATTGACACCCTCTCGGGGTTGAGGAAACGCTCGAAAAGCAAACTGTACCTTATGGGGTCGATACTGGTAATACCGGTACAAAAGGCCACTGCCGATCCGGCAGCACTTCCCCTGCCCGGGCCTACAGCCACGCCCATTTTGCGTGCTTCGTTGATAAAATCCTGCACAATAAGGAAGTATCCGGCAAAGCCCATGTCTTTGATGATCTTCAGCTCATAATCCAGTCGTTCCTGCACCTCGGTGGTAATCTCAGGATAGAACTTACGGGCACCCTCCCAGGTAAGATGTTTCAGGTAATCATCTTCATTATCGAAGCCCTCAGGCAGAGGGAAAATGGGCAGCAGAATTTCGCGCATGATATTGTACTCTTCCACCTTATCTACGATATCCTGTGTATTGGCAAGAGCTTCCGGCACATCATGGAAAAGCTGTGCCATTTCCTGAGGGGTTTTCACATACTCCTGCCCGCTGTAACGCATACGTGTGGGATCATCCAGGTCGCGACCGGTTTGCAGACAGATGAGAATATCGTGTGCTTTGGAATCTTCGGCATTGATGTAGTGGCAATCGTTGGTTGCAATTACCTTTACATTGTATTGTTTGGCCAGTTGCAACAGTTGCTGATTTACGGGCTCCTGTTCTTTGAGTCCATGACGCTGCAGCTCCAGGTAAAAATCGTCTTTGAAGATCATCAGGTACTCCTGGAGTACCTCTTCGGCCTTTTTCATCCCTTCATTCATCAGGGCCTGCGGAATTTCGCCACCCAGGCAGGCCGACGATGCGATAATCCCTTCGCTGTATTTGGCAAGCACTTCCTTATCGATTCGGGGGGTGTAGTAGTAGCCTTCCAGGTATCCGATGGAGCAAATACGCGAAAGGTTCTCATATCCTTTGCGGTTTTTGGCTAATAAGATCAGGTGGTATCCGGAGCGATCCTCTTTTCCTTTTTTATCGAAACGGCTCCCTTCTGCCACATACACTTCGCAGCCCACAATGGGTTTAACGCCGTGCTTTTTGGCAGAAGAGGTAAAGTGCATTACCCCATACATGTTTCCATGGTCGGTAATGGCCAATGCTTTCATGCCCGAGTCGGCCACTTTTTTCATCATCACATCAATCCGGGCAGCACCATCAAGTATAGAGAAATTTGTATGTACGTGTAAATGTGTAAATTCTGTCATTAATACATTCTTAGGGTTGTAGCATCAAAAATATACAAAAAACAGGGGATGTTTTGGGGGAGTTATCCACAAACGGACCTGAGTTATTAACCAAAAACGCACCAGCAGGCTAAAGAGTTCGACCCATGGAAAATAAAACGGATTGAGTCAAATCTCCTTAGCCTGCCGGTCTCGATCGTGGATCAACACGATATCCTGGCAAAACTCCTTAATCTCCTTTTATTGCTTTTTCAAGGGATGCATCTTTGGTGTAGAATCTGCCCCATTTGGTTTCCGGATCGTGGGGCGTGAGCAATGATACCACGATGAGTACAAGTATAGATGCTGAAGCAGCCGGCAAAATGATGTATTGCTCATTGAGCAACTGATAGCCGTAAAGATATACCAGTATTGAGTTGGCTGCGGTTATAAAAAGAGTAATCCCCATGCCGGTAGCAATGGATGCCACACCTCCGGCCACCGTTACCCTCTTCCAGAGCAATGCTGCCAGCAAGGCAGGGGTTAGCCCGGCACCCACCATGGTGTAGGCGGTTAATGCCATGGCAAGTATGGTTTTGAACTGGGTAAGAACCACATAGGCTACTATACCCAGCAAAACCACCATTACACGCTGAACCAGGATAATTCTCTGGCCGGAGGCATTGGGGTTGATAAACCGCTGATAAATATCGCGTGTAAGATTGGTGGATGGGGTAAGCAAAAAGCTGTTACCGGTTGAGGTAATAATGGCCACCGATGCACACAGCAGGAGCAATCCGGCCCATACGGGCATACCCACCTCGGTGCTGTAGCGTGCTGTATGCAACAAAACCCTTTCAGACTCGGCCACCGACAGGTAAAACGCAGAACCCTCGGGCAATGAATTGAAATGACTGAAGGCGAAAATTGCAAGACTGGCCAGTGCAGTACCCACAATTATGGTTCCGATAACCCACCATACCACTGCCGACTTGGCTGCTTTTTCACTTTTGGCAGAAAAGAACTTCTGGTACATATTAGACTCACCCAGCAACAGGAACAAGGTTGGCAGGAATATCCCCATGGCCCACCAGAAATCGTTCCCTCCAAAAACTGTAAAGTGAGTAGCAGATAAAGTTTCGGTAAGATGTTCTGAACCCCCAATGCTAAAGTAAACAATGGGCACTGCAATAATAACTGCAAGGGTAATAACAGCTCCGTTGATTACATCTACCGACACAATGGAAAGCATTCCGGCAAAAGCTGTAAAAAGAATAATAAAGCCTGCTGTGAGCAAAATACCTTGCCATTCAGGTATGCCTGCCACCAGGTTCAGCACAATACCTCCGCCCCAGAACTGATAACCCACAATGGTTGTATAGGCTATCACAATAACGATGGTACCCAGAATGCGGGCCCATTTATTGTAGCGCAGCTCCAGTATATCCGGAACGGTAAATTCTGCAATGCGTCTCACTTTTCCGGCAAGAAAAAACACAATTATGATCCCCAACCAGGCTCCTGCGGCCATCCAAAGCTGGGCCAGCCCTACCCTAGCTGCCAGACCGGCACCCGCAAGCAAACTTCCTGACCCCATCCAGGTGCACAAAAGCGTACCCACCAGTTTGGCGGTAGAAACCTTACGGCCTGCTACCATAAAATCCTCCTGGCTTTTGATCATAAAACTTTTCCAAATGGAAATGGACATCAGAAATACCAGATAACCTACAACAACCCATAGAAAAATCATATCAATATTTTTTAGGGAGTAAATAGCCTACTCCATGTTTGTGATGCAAAGAAAAAATATTTTAAACAGATGATTTGACTGTCGTTCATTTTTTAAGGGATTTCATTGCTGTCCACTTAAAATAGATTGAGAGACAGCTGGTTATCGAAAGGTTCTTTGACATCTTTGTAATTCATGTTTGTAAGAAGCTCTTTTACAGGGGTTTTGTCCAATAGGGATATGCCCAAAACCTGTAGAATTTCGTAGGTTGGACGTTCAATTTTAAGTTGTGTGCCAACAATTGCGACCAAGCAATATGCAATAATTGCTGAATAGACTTGTATTCGAACTGCATTTTCTGATGTGCCCCAGAAGGATTTTATTTTAAGATGTTGTTTGATCCATTTAAAGAACAGTTCCACCTGCCAACGATTTTTGTATAGGAAGGCTACTTGTTCTGCAGTTAATTCAAAAGTATTAGTCAGAAAAACAAAGGTTCTGTCTGTTTCTTGATCGTAGAATTTCACTCTTCTTAGTTTTTCGGGATATTGTTTTGATACATAAAATCCCGAAAGTTTACCAATTTGATCAGATTTAACACCTGATGATTTATCGCAGTTTTGAGAGTACATCCGATTGAATTTGAGATTACTTTTTGCTCTGACCACAAAAGTTGCAGAATGCTGTGTGAGCCTATAAAGCCGCGTGAAATCTACATAACCACGATCTAGGATATAGTATGAACCAGATTCATAAACCAAGTCATCCAAAGCATTGACATCATGAACACTTGCAGGTGTAATAAGCACAAATGCTGGAATCTGGGTGTTAATATCAAAAAGGGTATGGAGCTTTATACCCCCTTTGTACTTTCTGAATTTTGCCCACCAAAATACACTAAGACAAAGATCGATAGTGGTAGAGTCAAATGCATATACTTGCCCTTTGATTTGAAAATCATCATTTGCTCTGGTTTTCCTGGCAATTGCAATTAGATAATAGGCAAATTCTTCAAATATTTTACTGTTACGATTTAGGTTTGCCTTTGCCAAATTACTGAGAGTTACATTTTTGCCAAAGCCAAGATGATATGATTTGCTACTATGGGCATTTATGGCAATTAACAAATCGCGCAAACTATCCCGATTTGTCAGTTGGCCGAAAATCATGCAAAGCAATTGGTTCCAGCATGTAAAATGTTTGACGTACTTGTTTCCTTTAAATTTAAAGACAATCCCGTCAAATACTCGTTGCGGTAAAAATTCAACGATTTGAGAAAAAACGTATTTTCCTTGATTCATAGTTAGCCATTTTGAAGGCTAACATAATCAATTCAAATCGTCACCGTGTCAAAAAGCTCCAGAAACATGAATTAGCAAGGATTTCAAAGAACGGAAATTAATTTTTAGTAGACACTAATGAAGGGATTTTAAGTTTTGTATCCGAAAGTGTTTTTGGGCATTTACTGCAGATGCAAGCCTCCGGATGAATCTCTGTAAGGGTTTGATTCTTTGAGATCAGAAGACCTGTTGTATTTTATAACCATTGGCAATTGCATCCTGACAGCAAAAAACCCTTTGCCCGCCGAAGCAGACAAAGGGTTTTGCAAGGTTTAGTCTGTAAAGGAACAAACCTTCCTGATCGCATCGTAATCAGGCGGTTTTACCTGGATATACTTTCAATGCTTGCTCAATACATTGCATGGCTTTTTTCAGATCGTCCACATTGAGTACATAAGAAATACGTACTTCATTTTTACCGGCACCAGGAGTTGAATAAAACCCGGTTGCAGGCGCCAGCATCACCGTCTGGTTGTCATGCTGAAAATCTTCAAGAAGCCACTGGCAGAACCGATCTGCATCGTCGATGGGCAAGCGAGCCGTTACATAAAAAGCTCCTTTGGGGTTCGGGCATAATACTCCCTCCATTTGGTTCATCATCTCCACCACCGTATCTCTTCTTTTGCGGTACTCTTCAATCACTTCGGTAAAATAGCTGTCGGGAGTTTCCATGGCGGCTTCCGAGGCTATTTGTCCCAGTGAGGGCGGACTCAGGCGGGCCTGGGCAAACTTCATAGCAGTAGCCATCACCTCCTTATTGCGCGAAATCATGGCACCAATGCGCACTCCGCACGCACTGTAACGCTTGGAAACAGAGTCAAACAAAACCACATTGTCATCAATACCTTCGAGATTAAGAACAGAGTGATGCACTGTGCCATCGTAGCAGAACTCACGATACACCTCATCGGCAAACAGGAACAGGTCGTACTTGATTACGATCTGGCGCAAAACCTCCAGTTCTTCTTCAGAATAGAGATAACCGGTGGGGTTGTTGGGGTTGCACACCATGATAGCCTTGGTATTGGGTCCGATGGCTTTTTCGAAATCAGCAATGGGAGGAAGAGCAAAACCACTTTCAATCGAAGAGATAATGGGTTTTACCTTTACCCCTGCACTGGTAGCAAACCCGTTGTAATTGGCATAAAATGGCTCAGGAATAATGATCTCATCGCCAGGATTGAGACAGCTCTGCACCGCAAAAAGAATTGCTTCAGAAGCTCCTGCCGTAACGATGATTTGCTCGGGTGTAACCTCAATGTCATGTTTCTTGTAATACTGGCACATCTTTTCGCGGTATGAAATGATACCAGCCGAATGGCTGTACTCAATAACCTTGGCATCCAGTTTATGCATGGCATCAATCATAGATTGAGGAGTGGCAATATCGGGTTGCCCGATGTTAAGATGATACACCTTCCTGCCTGCTTTTTTTGCTTTTTCCGCATAAGGCACCAGCTTCCTGATAGGGCTCTCGGGCATCATGCGACCTTTATCTGATATTTTTGGCATAACAATGCTTTGATTTAAGGGTGTTTTACTTGTTTTAAAAAGTGAGGCAAAGTTGATAAATATTTCGCCAATTACCTAATGGTAAAACCCGGATTTTCCCTCATAAACCCACAATCAAGAAGACTATGGCTGCAACCTTCGAAACCCTTTTCCCTGCAAATAATCAGGGGACAATTTCCCCTTTAACTTTTACAAGAGTACGACCAGAGTGGGTATTGGCATGCAGGGTAATATACCGATCTATTTCACCCAACCGCTGACTGTCATATCGAACCTGGATGATGGCCTGTTGTCCAGGCTCAATGGGTTGCCTTGGCCAGGCAGGCACCGAAAGACCACAGCTCCCCCTTACATTGCTTAGCTGCAGTGGTTGTTGCGATACATTCCGAATAATCAGTTGACCTGCTACCATACTACCCTGCTTTCGCTGGCCAAAATCGAGAATAAGCTCAGGCAACACTCCTTCCAGTTGTTCTCCATCAAACTCAAGTTGAAGCTCTGAGGAAACGGGTGACATGAAGCCGGAGAAAACCATTAACAAAAAAGCAAGAGTAGCGAAACGTAACTTATACATGATCAAGGTATTGCTAAAACAATTGAACTTACCTGCATTTGATAAAAATAGAGTATTCAGACCGCCAAAAGTAATAAAATAGGATGAAACCGGAGTAATGAAATCTGATTGCCGCTTTTAGGAATTCTGTAAGGTAATAAGGTAATAAAAAGAGGGCTCTCGTTACCGGAATGAACCAGGGAAGCGTAGTGTCCTGACAGAAAGTTTTGCCTTACAATCCATTCCGATTGGCAGTCTTTTCTATCTTTGCTGACTATAGAAACCAAAGACTCACAGTAATGCCAAATCACAAGTTGTCTTTTTCTGGCAAAATTTATGTCGTGGTGCGAGATCGCGTAAGTATTGCAATTTTCCTGCTGTGGTTGCTTCTCACCACCCTTTTGGTTGCCTACGATCAGAATTTGTTTAACATCCAAAGCATCCCTCCTGACAAAGGATGGAGCTATCCCATATTTTTTCTGTCCGGAGTTCTCTTCATTTTTATTTTCCGAAGCCGGGCAATTCATCTGCTGCAACAACAAAAAGGGTCGAACACTTTTTTGAGGGAAAGACAGGAAAAACTTGTTGAACAGACCGATTTCCTCAACCTTGTCACAAATTCTTTTCCGCATCCCTTTTACGTTATCGATGCCAACACCTTTGAGATTAAAATGGCCAATGATGCCTTTTTTCAATACCACAAGATTGACCCCAATGGTAAGTTGGAGCACCACAAATGTTATGAACTCTCTCATGGCTTTGATCATCCCTGCAACGACAAAGACCACCCCTGTCCACTGCTAAAGGTAAGGGAAACCGGTAAACCCCTTGTTGTGCATCATGTGCATAAGGATGGGGAGGGAAAGAACAGCGTTATGGAAATCAATGCATTTCCGGTAATAAACAAACTAACCGGGCAGGTAGAGCAGATTATTGAATACACGGTAGATATTACGCAGCGTATCGAAACCCAACGCCAGCTGCTGAAACTTAACCTCGAACTTCAGGATCGGAAAACAGAACTGGAGAAACTCAACCAATCGCTGGAAGAGCGAATTGCCCGTGAGGTTGAACAAAACAGGGAGAAAGACCGGATTCTGGCCATGCAGGCACGTCAGGCTGCCATGGGCGAAACCATCGGAAACATTGCACACCAGTGGCGCCAACCCCTTAATGCCCTCAGCCTGATCGTAATGGATCTGCAAGAAGCTCATAGTCATGGTGAGCTAAGTGAAGCCTACTTCAATGAATCCTATCAAAAGGTAAACGGGATTGTGCAACAGATGTCGCAAACCATCGACAACTTCAGAAACTTCTTCCAATCCAATAAAGAAGAACGGATCTTTGAAATCAACTCACTTGTGAAGCAAGCCACTGCACTGCTCAAGCCTTTGATGGAGGCATCCGGTATTGAAATAACGCTGAAGGAAGGAGAAGAAACTTATCTGAAAGCAAACCCTAACGAACTCATTCAATGCATATTGAATATCCTGCAAAATGCTTCTGATGTATTATCTGGCACGGAGTTATCAAATAAAAAGATCATTGTTAATATGCTCAACTCAAGCCAACAATGGGCCCAGATAGAGATTATCAACAATGGTCCCCACATCGAAGAAACCATCCGGCACCGTATCTTCGATCCTTATTTCTCCACCAAACCAGAAGGAAAAGGAGTGGGTCTGGGACTTTATATTGCCAAAACACTGGTAGAGCAAAATATGGGAGGCAAACTCAGTGCAACCAACCGTTCTGAGGGGGTTTGCTTCACCATTGCCATCCCACTCTATTGGGAGGCCAATGCCGGGAAATAAAAAAACACTGGTTCGGTGAATTTTATAATTGGAAAAACTTTGTTTTTACAGAAAAAAGCCGGAAATTTGCACCCCGCTAATTCAAGTATTATTTAATCATTTTCAACAATTATCAAATGCCAACAAAAATCAGATTACAGAGAAAAGGTAAAAAAGGTAAAGCCTTTTATCACCTTGTAATTGCGGATGGTCGTGCACCCCGGGACGGAAGATTCATTGAAAGACTTGGCACCTACAATCCCAACACAGATCCTGCTACCATCGAGATCAATTTCGATCGCGCCCTTTACTGGCTTCAGGTGGGAGCACAACCTACAGATACAGCCCGCTCTATTCTCTCCAGAGAAGGGGTATTGCTGAAAGATCACTTGCTCAGAGGAGTAAAAAAAGGCGCTCATACTGCTGAGCAGGCAGAGGAAAAATTCCAGGCATGGGTTAATGAAAAATCCAGCAAACTGGAAAAAGTTAACAAAGATGCTGAACTGACCGAGAAAGAAGAAAAGAAAAAGCGTCTGGAAGAAGAGCGTAAGATCAACGAGGCCCGCGCACAGGAACTGGCTAAGAAACAGGCAAAAGCTCTTGATGCAGCAGCAGGAAAAGCTGAAGAAGCACAAGAAGAGCAGGCAGCAGAAGAGGAGCAGGCTCCCGAAGCGGATGCTACTGAAGAGACAAAAGCCGAATAAGCTCCTGAGCAGCACATTTTGTTCAAGAAATCACGAAACCTGTCGGGCCCGGTGCTTTGACAGGTTTCTTTTATAATACAAGGTTTATGGAAAAAGAAAAGTGTTTTTTCCTGGGAAGTATCACCAAGGCTTTCGGATACAAAGGAGAAGTAGTGATTTTTATTGATGCAGATCAGCCTGAGGTATATGCAGGGATCGACTCGGTTTTTATTGAGATAGACAACAAGCTGATCCCATTTTTTATTGAACGATCCGATCTGCGCAACAAAAGCAACCAGCTTACAGTAAAACTGGAAGGCATTGACACACATGACCAGGCTCTTCAGTTGCAAGGCTGCGCCCTTTACCTCCCACTTGAATTGCTGCCAGCACTGGAGGGCACCAATTTTTATTTTCACGAAATTGTGGGCTACAAAGCTTCGGATGTAACAAAGGGTTTTATCGGCATCGTCGTGCAGGTGCTTGATTATCCGGGAAACCCTATTTTCGAGATCGAAAACCAGGGCCAGCAAATCCTGATACCAGTCAGGGATGAATTTATTGCAGGATTGGATCGCGACCAACGCGAAATTCTGCTAAAAGCTCCCGAGGGGTTGATTGACCTGTATCTAAAAGAAGAATAACCGTTGTGGAACGCATTTTCCGGTTCAAGCAATTCAGTCTGTCAGACCATGGCGCTGCCATGAAAATCGGCACCGATGCAGTATTGCTGGGGAGCCTGGCTGCAACCCAGTCTGCAGGCACAGTGCTGGATGTTGGAACCGGATCGGGAATTATTGCTCTGATGGTGGCCCAGAAAACCGGCACTCAAATCGATGCCATTGAACCCGATAAAGAGGCGGCACTGCAGGCGCAAAGAAATTTCTCTTGCAGCCCCTGGCCTGAAAAGCTCTCCCTGTTCCGCTCTACCCTTCAGGAATTTGTTCCTGAAAACAATCTCCAGTACGATCTTATTATTTGTAATCCACCCTATTTTCAGAACAGCCTTCGCAATGCGCATGAATCCAAAGCCATGGCCAGGCACAACGTGGGGTTATTGCCGGAAGAGATGTTTTTGCATGTTGCCCGTCTGCTCTCTCCCAAAGGGAGTTTCATGATGATATATCCGGCAGGCAAAGAGAGTGAGCTTGACCTTTCTGCCAAACAACGAGGTTTATTGCTGAAGGAACGCTGGATGATACATCCTATGCCAGGCAAACCTGTGAAAAGAATCGTTCAGACCTACGTGAGAGATGCAAGCACACCACCTGCACCCCTTATACACTCCTTTTGCATTGAAACATTAAACCGGCATGAGTTCTCGAGTGAGTACAAAAACCTAACAGCCGATTACCACCCCTTTCTCTGAAATTCCAGGTCTGCTCAACCCTCGTTCCTTTTAAGAGGAATCTCTATTTCAACCCTTACACCTCCAGCGGAGGGCTGGTCAAACACAATATTTCCATCCAGGATCCTCACCCTGCTGATGATGTTGTAAAGCCCCATTCCTTTTTGGGTAGTATTGCCCAGGAGTTTTTCAGCATCAAACCCTTGCCCATTATCACCAAAGGAAAGTGTTATCATATCATTGGGCATCTGGATATTAATCCAGATTCGGGTTGCCCGGGAGTGTTTGAGAGAATTACTTATTAGTTCTGTGGCTATACGGTAAATATTGAGACCCGTGTTTTTATCCAAAAGATCAAGACCATCATCAATTTCCAATTCCAGTGAGCAGTGTTCAATCATTTCAAGGCGCGAAACATAAGACCTTAATGCCTTTTCCAAACCGAAATCGTTGAGCAAACCTGGCGATAGTTTACTGGATATAAGTCGTGTTTGTGCGATGGCATCGTCCAGTATCTGCCTGCAAAAGTTCAGGATCTTTATCTGTCGGGGGTTCATGTTTTGGGCAAGGGTATCCTGTTGCAGATACATTTTCATCCCCGACAACAACGGGCCAATCCCATCGTGTATTTCGAAAGCGAACCTTTTTCGCTCACTTTCCTGGGCTTCAATGGATGCCTTTAGAACCATTCGCGACATATGCTTGTGATCTGTAATATTACGTGCGATACCAAAGATCTCTTTCACCTTCTGACTATGAATATCATATTTAATGAAACCGTTGATTTCGAGATATACCATTTCTGCCCGATAATTAAATATACGGGTTTCGAGGCTGAACCTGCGGTTTCCCTTTTCAATAGCCTTTTGAATGTAGGATTTCCACTTGATTTGTTCTCCCTGAGGAAGCAAATCCCAAACCGTTTCGCCAAGCACTTTCTTATCTCCCAGCAATTCGGTTATAACCGGGTTTACCTGGAGTATCCGACCAGAGGCATCGCAACTGAAAACTACATCCATTACATGGTTAAAAAGTTCGCGAAAACGCTTTTCGCTTTCCTCCAGCCTATACTGTACCTGCTTTCGTTCTTTTAGAGATTTTACAAGCTGCACAAGGAGTAAGAGCATTGTCAGCAATCCTAGAACTGAGATTATGATAATCGACACATAAGTTCTGTTCAACCTGTTCATGGTGTTAACTTCATCGGTTCGGTCAACTACAACCGAAAACAACACCTGTAAGCCATGATGTTCCACAGGGTAGGAATAAACCCTTACATTGCGCAGGCTCTCATCTCTGAGCCGATGTTGAAAGTCAAAGAAGTTTCTGTTCATTCTTTGAGCATTCATCATCTCGGCCTGAATTTGCTCTTCTGAAAAAGTATTAAGCTCAGATATGGCCCTACCGATAAGATCGGGATACCCATAAAAATTGACTGCGGCCCTGTTGGCATCGAGGATAGTGCCTGAAAAAGGATCTACTATGAGCATTACCACACCATGGTTTTCAAAAAAATCATATCCAAACACCCCTTGTTTAGACAAACTCTCCCAATACTCCACCAGTGATTGGGAGGTTCTGTTAACCATAATTACATTATCGGGCAGATCTTTGAGTGAAATTCCATACTCAAACAACGCCTTCTCATTAAAAATATACCGGTTGATTTCTGAGCTGGCTAATAGCTTCTGGGGTTTTATGTTTTTCTGCAAAAAATCAACAGCCATTGAAGCAGCAGCATATCCGTGCGAATAGGGATCAATCATCTTTCCCCCAATGGCCCCCAGGGGCAACACAAAGTCGCGGATAGCGAAGATGCGGGCAGGGGTTGCCTGCCTGATCCATTCCATTGATTCTGCAACGGAAAAGTGTTTTCCGGATGGTGTTTGCAACCAGGACAGATACAGAACGATATCATTTTGGCCGAGTTTTTCCAGAGCCTCTTTAAGTTCGTCGGGTTCTTTTTGATAGAGAGCAATTAGCTCAATGTCTTCAGGGATCATCTCCTGACATTGAAGAAACTGATCAAAAAATATTTGTTCGGTGAGCCTGTTTCCGGCAATTACAGCAAACTTTTCAGCCAAAGGACTGAGCCGGAGCGCCACTTCTATGGTTTCTGCCATTGAGGGCTTGGCCTCTACTCCCCAGATGTTATTTCTGTGGGCAATTCGTTCCGGAGAGAAATTATCAACACCTGCAAATACCACAGGTACTTCCCTGGCAAACAAAGGCTCACGCTGCAGAATAAAATCAAAGGCATCGTCATCGGCAACAACAATAAGCTTCAGCTCGATGTTATTGTACCGGTAGTTATACACTTTTTCCAGAACAGCAATATGCTCATTGGAGGAAAACCTGATGGCATCCATGTACTCTACAAATACTTCAAGGCCTGTACTCCGGCCCAAAACCTCCATTATACCCCCATTTATTTGATCTGTCCAGGGGTAGCCCTCATGATAAGAATGCAAAACAAGGACATTCTGTTTTACAGCCATTGCTGGCCCGGCACAAGTCATCAGGACAACCAACAAGAAGCCGGAATATCGGAACAGGTGCAGAGTTTTGATCCTGGTTGGCAATATTTTCAACAGGGCTATCATCATCAATACAAATTCAACAGTGCCATCAATTGATTAAACTCTTTGAGATTTACAGGCTTTGTAAGGTAATGATCCAGCCCCAGGCCCATGTATTTCTCTTTATCACCTTCAAAAGCATTGGCGCTCAGCCCGACAATGGGCGGCAGGTTTTCATGCATATCTCTGAGGCGTTGGGTAGCTTCTACACCATCCATTACCGGCATTTGAATATCCATGAGAACCAGGTCGTATCTGCCCGGAACGAATTTCTGCAGGGCTTCTTTTCCATTGGAAGTTACATCCAGCTTATGACCTACCGAACCCAGCAGCAAGCTTATGACCTTTTGATTGATCAGCTTATCTTCAACCAATAAAATATGTAAGGGTCGTGAAATGCCCACAGCAATATTCTTATGATCCTGATTCTCTTTCTGTCCTGCTGCCAGAGAAATAGAGGCAGGAAAGTAAAACCAGAATTGTGTTCCTTTGTCCGGGTAGCTCTTTACTCCAATCTCACCACCCATAAAATGCACCAGTTCTCTGCAGATGGCCAGCCCAAGGCCGGTGCCCTCTGCATGTCTGGAGTATTCATCGTCAATCTGATAAAATGGGTTAAATACCTGAGCCTGTTTTTCGAAAGAGATTCCGCAGCCTGTATCCTCTACCTCCACCCTTACCCAAACCTGATCGGAATAGAGCCGGTTGCCATTGGGAGGTTGAAGGTTTGGGTTGTCAATTTTAATACGCACCCTGATGCTTCCCTCTGAAGTAAACTTAACAGCATTGGAAATAAGGTTTCGCATCACCTGATCCAGTTTTTGCTTATCGGCAATGATGTTTTCAGGAAGTTGCTCATCCGTATTGCAGCAAAACTCAATGGGTTTTCGATTGATCATTCTGAAAAACACTTCAGCATCCCGGCATAGATCGCCGGTTCTGAAGACCTCCTGCTTCAGGGTTACCTGCCCGGCCTCAATTTTAGAGTAATCGAGAATAAGGTTGATGATCTGTTTCAGATTATCGCCAGATTGCATCAGGGTGTATACGTAGTCTTTCTGCTGGTCGTCGAGTGATGTGGAAAGCAAAACCTCGGCCATACCCAGCACACCGGTTAATGGCGTACGGATCTCATGGCTCATATTGGCAAGAAACTTTTGCTTAAACTCTGCCGATCTGCGTGCTACTACCACTTCTTTCTCCAGCTCAATTGCTTTTTTACGTTCCGAGATGTCCCTGTAATTCACCAGTACACCTTGTATCTCAGGATAATTGAGACAATGGGTAGCACAAGCTTCGATCCATTTATAAGATCCATCTGCGCATAAATAACGACATTCTATAACATCAGAAAGCTCCTTTTTCTCTACAATCCTTTCAAAAAAGTTGGCCACCCGAGGTTTGTCTTCCGGATGAATAAGATCCCAGGTGTGACGCCCTATCATATCAGAAGGTTTCCAGCCAAACCACTTCTCAATATTGGGGCTTTTATACCTGATTATGCCCTCACTGTCGAGAATAGCAATTACATCTGCTATATGGGCTATCATGGCATTCTGCCTTTCCTGGTTGTATTTAACCTGTTTTTCTGCTTTAATCCGGTCAGAAATATCCACTCCATAGCCCAGCAGATAGGTTTGGTGGTTTACTTCCAATCGGGTTCCGGTAAGCAAAAAGTATCGGGCTTTACCTTTTTTATCAAACAAGGGAGCTTCAATTATTCCAAATCCTGTATTTATTGCCTTATGTACTGCCTCAAGAGCAAACTCCCTTGCTTCCGGAGCATACCAATCGGTAAGCAAACGGTCTTTCATTTCTTCAGAACTGAACCCCAGCAATGTTTCATGAGAAAGGTTCCACATCTTGAGCTTCAGATCGGGATAAGAGTACAGGTAAAAAATGCCAGGCAATGCTTCCAGAATACGTTGCGAAAACATTTTTTCGAATTGCAGATCCTGCTGAAGCTGCATCCTTTCCGAAATATCATTTATCACTCCCACTATTCTTTCGGTATCACCTTTTTCATTTTTAAGTGCAGACACCGTAAGATCTGCCCAGAAAGAACTTCCGTCCTTCCTTACAAATCGCTTTTCGAGGCGGTAGTGATTGATTTTGCCATCCAGCAATGCTTTAAACCATCTTTGTGTAGGTTCAATATCATCAGGATGGGTAATCTCAAAATTTGTCTTCCTTTTAAGCTCTTCTTCCGAATAACCCAGCTTTTCGGGCCACCAGTGGTTAACGATCTCATAATTCCCCTGCAGATCAGTAATACCAATCCCCACATTGAGCGAATTGAGAATGGCTTTCTGATAGCTTTCTTCTCTACGTGCTTTCTCTTCCGCCATCAAACGTTTCTCCACAAAGCTCATGACTACCCTGCAAATGAATACACTACTCCAAACAATTACTGTGAGTGCGAGAAATGTATGGGTTTGATTGTAGGTGGGGGTGCGTTGCAGAAAGGCAAACTCAAGGGCAAAAAGCAGCAACCAGACCAGCAATGCTGCCAGCAAGGATCCTGACAGGATAGTGGAATTGTAGATAAGATAGGGATTGGGGGGCAATCTGAAAAAATTGCGGGCAGCCTGTATACGCAAGATCAACTCTGCTGTAAAGATCAAAAAGGTATAATTTGTAATATCTTTCAACAAAAAGCCCAGGAGAATACCAGTGTCAATACCTGTAATATATTCTTTTTGCCAGAAGGCTGGATTGAAACTTAAAAGAGGATTGAAAAGGATCAGATAACCCGCCCCTGCCAAAACTCCAAAGGCGAGCATAACAAGCAACACCCGCTTCACCACAAATCTGTAGGAGAAGGGCAATTGCCTGAAGGCAAGCTTGCCGGCCATATAGTAGAAAGCAAGCAGCAAAAACAAATTGAAAAGGTTTGCGTAGCCATTGTTTGCCCAAATTAAAAAAGGGAAAAAGGCTCCACCTGAGAGGCCTGCAATAATTCCATACCTGCTGCCATAAGCCAGGGCAATCACAAGCGGAAAAAGTATAGACCACACAAGGTTTACAGTTACCTGATCCAGATGAACCTTTATGCTCAATCCTGAGAGAAAAAAGCAAAGCACACCTGACAGAACAGCCAGACCAGACTTTCTTAAAACAGAAGCATCAATATTGTCAGGTAACTTCTTCATTGCTGAGCAATCAATCCTTAGAACGGTTTCAGAATAAAATCAGCCATTTTATTCAATGGTAAAACTTTATCTGCAGCCCCCAGCTTAATGGCTTCTTTGGGCATGCCAAACACCACGCATGATTTTTCATCCTGTGCTGCAGTGCGCGCACCGGCCTCCTTCATTTCAAGTAATCCGCGGGCCCCATCGGCACCCATGCCTGTCATGATAATACCCAGTGCATTCTTACCTGCATAGCGCGCCGTGGAACGGAACAATACATCTACGGAGGGTCTGTGTCTATTTACCAGTGGCCCGTCCTTTACCTCCACATAATACCTGGCCCCGCTTCGTTTGAGCAAAGTATGTTTGTTTCCCGGGGCAATGAGGGCTTGCCCCCTGATAACACTATCCCCGTTTTCGGCCTCTTTCACAGTGATCCGGCACAACTCATTCAGCCGCTGTGCGAATGAACGAGTAAAAACCTCTGGCATATGCTGTACAACCACAATGCCCGGACTATCGGGAGGCAGCACCTCCAGAAGCTCTTTAAGAGCTTCGGTACCTCCGGTGGAAGCACCAATGGCCACTACTATTTCTGTGGTTTTGATCATACTGGTTCCGGGCGAAGCGGCAGGAATTACCACATCTGCTGAATATTTGGGCTCGGGCCTCAGGGTGGATGAGGAACTGGCAGCTCTGAGTTTCTTCATTTTCGCCTCTGCTGCAGCTTTAACAACATCGCAAAGACGAATACGCGACTCTTCGTAAAACTCCCGGTTTGACAACTGGGGTTTGGTAATGATTTCAACAGCTCCGTACTCCAACGCCTTGAGAGCAGTTTCTGTGCCTGTGGCTGTAAGGCTCGAAATTATTATTACCGGAATAGGATGTTGTTGCATGATCTTCTTCAGAAATGTCAACCCATCCATTTTGGGCATCTCAATATCCAAAGTGATTACATCGGGAACCTCTTTCTGAATTTTCTGTGCCGCAAAAAACGGATCAGGGGCTGTACCTATCACCTCGATGGAGGGATCAGAGGCAAACACCATGCTCAGGGCCTGTCGTACAACGGCCGAATCATCCACAATAAGTACTTTGATCTTTTGGCTCACGATTTCTACTTTTGAGTTGACAGGGGTGTTTGGCGGGCAATGATTTTTTGAAGCACCGCTCCTGTATATGTATTAAACTGTATCTTTCTTCCGTTCTTACCCCCAACACTTTCGCCACTGATACTGATCTTCTGCTCCTTTAGTATTTGCCGGGCAATAAGAATATTCCTTTCTCCGATATGAAACTGGCTGATCTGGGTGTCGATAACCTCACCCCCACCAAAAACCTTGGCAATGATTCGCGAACGATTACATCCCATGGCTACCATTTTCTCCAGCAGCCTTTCAATAGCTATATTGCCATACTTGGGAGAGGCAAGCCCTTCTCCATTCCAAAGGGGAAGCATATAATGATTGATGCCACCGATTTGCATTACAGGATCGTACAGACAAACCGCCACGCATGAACCCAGGATCGTATTCACAATAAAGGGCTCTTTGCTTACAAAAAGTGTGGAAGGATAAAGAAAGTGTGTCTGAAACTCCATGGCTTATCCTTCTTAGAATACCTGCTCGTCATCACTGTCAAACATAAACTCATTGCCATCGAGAGCAAAACCCGATGAATGCTCATTTTCGGTGCCGGGGGGCAGGCAAACGGTAAAGGTAGTTTTCTTGCCGGGTTCGCTTTCCAGTTCAATAGTACCGTCCAACAGATCAATTATGGCTTTGTTTACTGATAAGCCGAGCCCATGCCCGCGGTTCAGAGAGTTGATGCCCGGATCAAGCCGGCGAAACCTGTCAAAAATGATCTTTTTATTGGCATCCGAAACCCCCTGTCCGTAATCAGTAACTGACAAACACAGGTTATCTTCTTTCAACCATGCTTTTACTTCCACATCTCCAGCCTCGAAGCTGAAGTTTATGGCATTACTTACCAGGTTGGAAAGGATAATCCTGAGTTTCTCCGGGTCGGTAAGAAAATAGAATGATTTCTGAATTCCCGGTATGGGCTCCAGCTCGTATATCAGATTGATTTTTTTCTTCTCTGCTTCATACCTGAAGGTATCAAGCATGCTCTTGATGAGTTGGTTTACATCAACATTCATAATCTCAGGAAGAAACTCTCCTGCCTCAAGCTTGGCTGCAGCAAAAATATTTTTCAACTGAAAATCCAGGTTGAAAGCCTCGGAATGGATCAGCTGCACCATGGCCATTACCCTTGCCCAATCTTCCTTCTTCACATCCAGTATATTGCGGCTCAACCCAAGGATTGCTGCAAAGGGATTGATGATCTCATTGGTGATATTGGAAATGAAATGCGTTTTCAATGCCTCAGACTCTTCAAGCTTCTTATTCAACTCCTGCAGTTCTGCAGTAATTTTCTGCAGTTGCAATACCGAATCCTTATTGGCTTTAAAACGGTTCTCCAGTTCTCTTAAAAGTTGCTCATCTGTCAGCATAATATATCAGAAGTTAGTTTTTTCATAATTGAACCTGCACTGGTATTTGTTTGCATCTCAACTTTTGCATCTGATTAAACCTTCATAAAAACAGTAGGCTTAAGTTGAACCAGCGGAACATCCATTCCTGTAACCGACTCGCTATGCCCCAGGAAAAAGTATCCTCCTAATTTCAGGTTTCTGCACAACTTATTGATCACGGCCTGTTGCGTGGGCCTGTCGAAATAGATAAGCACATTGCGGCAAAAGACCACATCAAAGGTTTCCTTTATGTCGTAATAATCATCCATAAAATTCAACCGCTCCCAGGTAGTTTTTTTTCTAAGCTCAGGTATAACCCTTACGGTTGGTTTTATTCTATCGCGCGAACGCAAAAAATACTTTCGCTTTAACTCCATGGATATATTGGCCACCCTTTCTTCAGAATATACTGCATCGAGGGCTTTCTGAAGTATCCTTGTAGAAAGATCGGTACCCAGGATTGAAAAGTCAGGTTTATTATGGCTGGCTGCAAACTCAGATATAACCATAGCAAGGGTATAGGCTTCTTCGCCACTGGAGCAACCCGCGCTCCATATTTTCAAAGGAGTATTACCCCTCTGGCTTTTTACAAATTCAGGAAGCACCACTTCCTTCATAAACTCGAAATGGGCGGGTTCGCGAAAAAAGTCAGTCTTGTTGGTGGTAACCACATCCATCATATGCACCAACTCAAGGGCTTCTCCTTCCTTGCTGAGTACATATTCGCAATATTGCTCATAGGAAGACATACCCAGTTCGCGCAATCTTTTTTGTAAGCGGCTCTGCAACATTACCTTCTTTACAGGAGGCATTTTTATACCCGTTTCTTTGAAAATAAAAGAACTAAGCGTTTCAAATACACTTTGGGGCATCTCCAGCTTATATACAGCCGAAAGGGTTTGCAGATTTTCTTTATTGGCATTAATGTTTTTGTGCAAAGACATAGACGTATAATGGGTTTTTTAAAAAAAGTTTCTAAAAAATGCCGCTTCTTATGAAGGGTTGGATACTGGTTGATGGATAAACTCCGTTTCGATATAGGTGCGAAACTCGCTGTACTTATCGGCCAGCAGTGCAATGAGGTCTACTGCTTTACTATACTCTTCATTGCGCAGATAACGATCCATGAGCCGGGCTACTGCATGTAGGCGTGAGGCGCCCATGTTTCCCGACAAACCTTTTATGGACAGAATTATCAACCCCAATGCATTATAATCATTTACTTCGATAGCACCCAGGGTTTGCTTATAGATCCTGTCGATATCCTCAAAGAACGATTGAAAAAGGTTTTCTACACTCGCCCTGTCGCCGTTTGCATTGCGCACAATCATTTCAAGGGTAGCATCGTTGGCTACAGGCTTCAGCTCAATATCTTTGAGGGTGTCAACCTTCAGTTTAGCCTGATTACCCTTATCAATCCTGCTCTCTTTCCACTTGCGAAGCATATTGTACAATTGGTGAGGTTTCACTGGCTTGATCAACACATCATCAAACCCTTCCCTTGCATATTTCTGATCATGGGCAAAAGACTCGTCTGCTGTAAGTACAATGACAGGAGGACAAACTGTCGGGAGTTTTTTCATGTTTTTCAAGGCAGTTACACCATCCATTATTGGCATAACCTGGTCGAGCAGAATAATATCGTAATGAACTTTCCCGAAAATATCAAAAGCATTGACGGTAGTTTCGGTGAATTTTTCCAGCGCCTCTTTCCCGTTCACCGCGAGGGTAACCTTACACCCCATTTGTTCGAGCATAAGCTGGATCACTTTGCGGTTCACCGCAATGTCTTCAGCCAGCAGAACGGAAAGATCAAGATCTTTCTGCACAGCAGCAGATTGTGATTCTTCACTTCTCACGGAGGATGAAGGTACAACAGCGATCACCGGAATATGAAACCAGAAATTGCTTCCCTGTCCGATCTGGCTTTCCACTCCTATTTCGCCACCCAGCAACTCAACCAATTCCTTGCAGATAGAGAGACCCAGCCCTGAACCTTTGTACTGACTATTCACCCCATTCTCCAATTGAGAGAATTCTTTAAAGAGTTTTTTCTGATCATGCGGGCTGATACCAGAACCCGTGTCGCAAACTTCAAACTTAAGAAGTAGTTTGCTGTCGGTCTGTTCAGCCAGCCCTACCCTTACTTCAACACTCCCTTCCTGAGTGAATTTTAATGCGTTGGAAACCAGGTTCGACAACACTCTTAAAATTTTATGCTCATCGGATGCTATTCGTTCGGGTATGCGAGAATCGACCTGCAAAAGCAGTTCGATCGTTTTCTCTCTCGCTTTGGCCCTGTAAAACGACCGAAGCTTGGTGAATAACTCGGGGAGTTTAAACTCATGGGTTCTCACCGACATCATTCCCGACTCGATCTTGGAGAAGTCGAGCACATCATTGACCAGTTCGAGTAAGGATTCCGATGAAGACTTCAGCGACTCGATCAGCTCTGCCTGCTCGGGCGATATCTGAGTACCTTCGAGCAAATGCAGCAAGCCAGTAATACCACTTACAGGGTTTCTTATTTCGTGGCTGAGTTTGGCAAAGAATTTTTGCTTCATTCCGGCAGTTTTCATGGCCATTTCCACATCGTGACGCAGGGATTCGTTAGCTTTTTGCCAGCTAACATCCTGGAAGGTCATGATCATTCGTTCCGGCTCGCCATGCACATCGTATTTTATACGTGAAAGGGCATGGATATACTTAATCTGATTCTGATCGTCCATCACCCTGAAATCCAGGGAAAAATCATTCCGGTGCGCATCCAGCGCCTGTTGCAGGGTTATTTTAAACCGATTTCGGTCGTGAGGATGCACACGCTCAGTGAGCTTATCGTAATTGTATGTATTCTTTTGTGTTGGATCGGCAATGCCGATTATATCGAAAAACAGATCGTTGCAAACATGTTTTTGTTCACGGAAGAAGAAATCGCAACTGCCCAGCCCGGCAATGGAGAAGGCTTCTGAAAGCTTCTCGCGGCTGAGGGCCAGCTCCTGGTAAATTTGTTTATTGCGGGTAACATCAGAAACTACCATGGTAACTCCTTCCATGGTGCCTGCACGCCCCCTGCGTAAGGTAAACCGGCAGTTGTACCAATAAACATGATCGTCTTCCACAAGAGAAAACTCCAGCGATTGCGAGTTTTTCTGCATGTGCAGCATTTCTATGGATTGCATTAATCTTTCTGCCACTTCTCCCGGGAAAGCATCCTGAATGGTTTTTCCCTGCAATGCTGCAAACCTTGTAAATGCAGGAATATTGCGTGTCCCGGAGTGGTTATGGGTAAACACCCCATTCTCGTCAAGGCTGAAGACCATATCATCGATCGACTCAAGAGTGGTGCGGAGCATTTCTTTGGTCTCCGATAACTCTTTGCGGGCTTTATGACGGTATACCGCGATGTGTAATGCAGATTCAAGAATTTTATCGTCGAATGGTTTGATCAGAAACCCATGTGGCTCGGTCTTCATCAGCCTCCTTATGGTTTGATCGTCGCTGCTTGCAGTAAGATACACCACCGGCACATCCATATACTGCATGAGCACCTCCACCGTTTCAATCCCATCCAGCTCACCATCGAGCATTACATCCATCATGATCAGATCGGGATGCTCATTTCGGGCAATGTCAATGGCCTCCTTGCCCGATCGGGCTTTGCCACAAATCTCATAGCCCAGCTCTTCCAGCTTGAGTTGGATGAAACGTGCAATGATGGCATCATCCTCTACAATAAGAATCCTTTGCTTAGAAATTGGGTTCGGGTTTACCATTGAAAAAAGTATTTTGAGAACATCAGAATTTCTTCAACTCCGAAAGGAGCTGGGTATAATTTTCCGGAATAACTTTTGCCAGAGCACAGGCT
>ERZ869909.330-NODE-330-length-64111-cov-5.132945_pt1 | contig 64111 bp, 52 predicted proteins | sample MGYA00520892_ERZ869909 | MGnify/ENA primary metagenome ERZ869909 (study PRJEB32215, sample SAMEA104723947) | bioreactor metagenome | biome: bioreactor; feature: anaerobic bioreactor; material: water | place: China | collected 2015-03-12 ...
GGTACTGGCACGTAAGCAAGTTAAGAAAAGCTTGCCAGAGAGCTTTGCCGCCGAGATTCTTACGGCATCCAATGGACTGGAAGCTTTAGATATTCTGAGCTCGCAAGAGGTTGGGGTCGTTTTTCTTGATCTGACCATGCCAGAGTTGGATGGTATTGGTGTGTTAGAGGCCATTAAGGTTCGGCAATTAAAGTGTGTTGTGATTGTCATTTCGGCGGATATTCAGCCAGAAATGCAAAAGCGGGTGGCAGAGCTTGGTGCCCTGGCTTTTATTCAAAAGCCGGTCAACAGCGATAAGCTTGCACAGATTATGCGCGAGTATGGGCTCATCTAATGGCTATGCTTACGGCAGATCAGCAAGATGCACTGCAGGAGCTGATGAATGTGTCCATGGGCCTGGCCAGTGATCAATTGGCGCGCTACTTAGATACTCTGGTGCATTTACAGGTGCCAGCGATGCAAGTGGTCAGTGCTACCGACATGCCATCACAATTCCGGGAGCTCTATGCTGATAAAGAAGCGTACCTCATCAGCCAGGGGTTTATTGGTCCTGCCGGCATGCAGGGCGAGGCGATGCTGCTTTACAACCTGAGCAGTGCCAAACAACTGGCCAGCATACTGGGTTATCAGCAACATGATGTCAGCGATGCAGAAATGTTGAGTGACATCAGCTCTATTCTTACCACAACTTTTTTAAACAGTTTGGCAGCACAGTTAGACAGTACGTTGTCCTACAGCGCTCCACGCCAACTTAATTGTCAGAGCAACCAGCTGATTGAGCGTTTGCACGAGTTGGCCAGTCGTTGGAATGTTGCGTTGCAGGTGAATATCCAATATCAAGTGACAAACTATGCGTTTCAGTGCGATATGATTTTGTTGATCCCAGGTAGCGCTTTGCAGATTTTGCAGCAGCAGCTGGATATTATTTTGCAAGATTACTGATCATCAAAGTACTGAGCATAAACGTATTGATTTGCCAGTAGGTGGACCTACACCCGCACTGACGGACAACTGTATTCAGATACAAAGCTGGCAACTTGCAATTCGTGAACAGAGTCGAGGAGTTTGGATGGACGCGCATTGGCTGGCGATGCCAATATTGCAGCAATTAAACAGTGGTGTATTGGTGCTTAGTACCGACTATGGCATCAGTTTTTACAACCAGTTTATTGAGCGAAGGCTGGGCGTCCCGTTGGCGGAGGTCCGGCACAAATCGTTGTTTGACGTCTTTACCGACTTACCTGAGGCCTGGCTTAAGCGCAAGTTGGATAGTGTGATTGCATTAAATGCGCCTACCTTCAGCTCGTGGGAGCAACGGCCCTATGTATTGAAATTGCCACACCTGCGCCCGGTGACCAGCGGCAGTGACTACATGATGCAAAACTGCAGCATGCTGCCATTGGTGCATCCTCATACCGGTGAAACCTTTATCTGCCTGCTGATAGAAGATGCTACCGATGTCAGCATGTATCAACTGGAGCTGCAGCGCAATATGCAGGCCTTGCAACAGGCAAACCGTTTGGATGGTCTGACCCGGGTGTACAACCGCAGTTACTGGGAGCAGTTGCTGCACTCCGAGGTGTTGCGTGCGAAGCGCTATCATCAACCTTTGTCATTGATTTTATTTGATTTGGATAAATTCAAACAATTGAATGATGACTATGGTCATCTCGGTGGCGATTTTGTGCTGATTGAGTTGGCCAGCTTTATTCAGAGCTTGTTGCGTGAGTCCGACTTTCTGGGGCGTTACGGTGGAGAGGAGTTTGGCATTATTTTACCCAACACCAGTCAAAGTGGGGCCATGGAGGTTGCTGAAAGGATTTGCCGTCAGGTAGCTGCACATCAGTTGCTGTTCAATCAGCGGATTATTCGTGCCACCATCAGTCTTGGCGTTGCAGAGTTCAACCCGCACCGACATCAGGAAGCGCATGATTTGCTGCAGTGTGCCGATGTTGCCTTGTATGTTTCCAAGCGTCAGGGGCGTAACCGGAGCACCAGTTATCGGGATGATTTGCAAAAAGTGCTGCAGAAGGTAAATTAAGATCGCCTTTGATTAACTATTGACAGACGTCTACAAGTCTGTGCATTATGAAGCCTATGAAAAAATTACAGACACTCACCACCATTATTATTACCACCACCCTGTCGGGGTAGGAGGTCGGTGGTGCTTTGTCGCCAGAAAACCCGTGACCTCACCCGTCACGGGTTTTTTGTTTTTACCCGGTGAGTTTCGAGCGGCACTCAGGCATAGTTGACGACGAGCCAGTGTTACTTCAGCTACAGCGGGATAAGGGCGTTAAGACCCAACAAGAACAACCAGGTAGAAAACAGACCAACAAGTTGAATGATTCAGGAGTAATACATGCGAGTGCTAAAATTTGGCGGGTCTTCGCTGGCCTCGGTCGCACGCTTCCAGGATGTGGCTACCATAGTGGCAGACAGCGCCCGGCAAACCGAGCTTTGTCTGGTCTTGTCGGCGCCGCAGGGCGTCACCAATCTGCTGGTTGAGCTGACGGATCTTGCCTACATGGGTGCCGATTATCAGGATTTGCTGCAAAGTTTGCAGCTGCGCTATCAGCAATTGCTGGATGAGGCGGTCATACAAACGGGGAGGGAAGCGCTTGGTTCGGTGCAAGCTTTAATGCAAGCCCAACTGGAGCTGTTAGCGCAGCGCTTGCAAGGCGTGCAGTTGCTTCGGCATTGTCCGGATCACATCAAAGCCCAGTTGCTGGGGCTGGGTGAGCAATTCAGCGTGTCCTTGATGCAGGCTTTATTGCAGGCTCAAGGTATTCAAGTGACCTTGTTATCCGCGGTGGACTGCGTGCGCAGTGAAGGGGATTACCTGAATGCTACAGCCGATATCAAGGGCTCAGAGCTGGCTTTAAAGGCGGCTATTGCCGCGACAAAGGCTCAGGTCTATCTGTTAGCTGGTTTTGTCTCCAGCAATGCTCAGGGCGAAACCTGTCTGCTTGGGCGCAATGGTTCGGATTATTCTGCTGCTATTGTGGCGGCCAGTATTCAGGCGGAAGCCTGTGAGATCTGGACCGATGTGGATGGCGTCTACAGTGCGGACCCGCGTCAAGTGAAACAGACCCAGCTGATTGAACGTTTATCCTATGATGAAGCCATGGAGCTGTCCTATTTTGGTGCCAAGGTATTGCACCCTAAAACCATAGGTCCGCTGGCACGCTATGGCATTCCCTGTTACATCAAAAATACCCTGAACCCGGCTGCTCCTGGTACCTGTATTGCCAGTCAAGGCGACGGTGAGTCACTGGTAAAAGGGATTTCCAGTTTGCAGCATCTGGCCTTGATCACCGTATCCGGCCCCGGTCTAAAAGGCGTGGTGGGTATGGCCAGTCGGGTCTTTGCTACCATGGCGCGGGCCAATATTTCGGTCAACCTGATCACTCAATCCTCGTCTGAGTTTAGCATCAGTTTCTGTGTGCCTCAGCTGCATCTGACTGCAGCACAAAAGGCGCTGGAAGCCGAGTTTGAGCTGGAGCTGCAAAACAATCTGCTGCGGCCGTTGGATATTGCTGCCGATATGGCCATTGTCAGCCTGGTTGGTGATGGCATGCGGCAGCACAGAGGTGTGGCGGCAAAATTTTTCGCCTCACTGGCACAAGCCCGGGTCAATGTGGTGGCTATTGCCCAGGATAGCAGCGAACGCTCGATTTCTGCCGTGGTGGCGCAGTCGTCTTGCCAGGATGCAGTGAAAGTGTGTCATGAAAACTTTTTCAGCCATATTCCCAGCATCGATGTGTTTCTGGTCGGTTGTGGTGTGGTGGGGGCTGAGCTTTTGGCTCAGATCAAGCGGCAACAGGATTTTCTGCAGCAGCGCCATGTGAAACTAAAAGTGTACGGCATTGCCAACAGTCAGCAATTATTACTGCAGCCGGATGGTGTCGACTTAACCGGTTGGCAAGCCCAGCTATCGCAAAGTAAACAGAGCTTTTCATTGCCGGCGCTTAGTCAGTTTGTGCAAGAGCAGCATCTGATCAATCCGGTGTTGGTGGACTGCACCAGCTCTGAAGCCATTGCCAGCCAGTACGCTGACTTCCTGGCAGCGGGCTTCCATGTGGTCACCCCCAACAAGAAAGCCAATACAGCCAGCATGGGGTATTATCGGCAGTTACGGCAGACTGCCCAGCAGCATCGACGCCGCTTTTTGTACGAAACCACAGTAGGTGCCGGCTTACCGGTGATTGATACCTTACAGGGCCTGCTGCATGCCGGTGATGAGCTGTTGGCCTTTGAAGGGATTTTATCCGGCTCATTATCCTATATTTTTGGCATGCTGGAGCAGGGCCTGAGCTTGTCGGAGGTCACTTTAAAAGCTAAAGCCATGGGCTTTACCGAACCGGATCCGCGGGATGATTTATCCGGCATGGATGTGGCGCGTAAACTGCTGATTATGGCGCGGGAGTCAGGCCTGGAGTTGGAGTTAGATCAAGTGGCTGTGGAGTCGGTGTTACCGGCAGACTTTGATGCCTCCGGCTCCATCGACGACTTTTTAGCCCGATTGCCGCAAGCCGATGCAAGTTTTGCAAAGCGGGTTGCTGCAGCGAAAGCGGAAGGCAAGGTACTGCGTTATATTGGTGAGATCCGGGAAGGTCAATGCCAGGTGGCAATCCGAGCGCTGGCCGAAGATCATCCACTTGCTAAAGTGAAAGACGGTGAAAATGCGTTGGCGATCCACAGCCGGTACTATCAACCCATCCCCTTTGTCTTGCGTGGCTACGGAGCTGGTGCTGCGGTAACCTCAGCTGGTGTCTTTAGTGATATTCTTCGTACTTTGTCCTGGCAGCAAGAAGTCTGAGTGGAGCCATCGGTATGACACAGTATTATTATGCGCCGGCATCCACCGGTAATGTCAGTGTGGGCTTTGATTTGTTGGGGGCTGCTTTCGAGCCAGTCAATGGGCAGGGGCTTGGGGATGTACTGGCCATTCGGGGAGAATGCGCACACACCAGGCTAAGTCTGAGTGGCCGCTATCAGCACCAATTGCCAGCAGACACCGACGACAATCTCATTCTGCGGTGTTATCAGCTGTTTCAGCAGCGGCTTGGTAAAGCTTTGCCAGGCCTGGATCTTCATCTGTACAAAGAGCTGCCGGTTGGCAGTGGGCTTGGTTCCAGTGCTTGTTCTATTGTGGTGGCCTGTTTTGCATTCAACCACTATTTTTCAGAGCCATTAAGCCAGGCGGAGCTGCTGCAGTTGATGGCTGAAGCCGAAGGTGGTGTTAGTGGCTCGGTGCATTACGACAATGTGGCACCATCGTATCTGGGTGGTTTGCAGTTGATGCTGCCGGGTAGTGAGCGTCTGTGCCGGGATTTACCCTGGTTTGAGCACTGGCGGGTGGTGCTTAGTTACCCCGGTACCACGTTATCGACTAAAGCAGCCCGGGCTGCCATACCATCGCAGTTACCGCTTAAAACCAGTATCGAATTTGCCGCTGGTCTAAGCCGCTTTGTCTCGGCCTTGTACTGCCAGGATGAAGCCGAAGCTATAGCCGCGATGAAGGATGTGGTGGCAGAACCTGCCCGGGCTTTGTTAATGCCTGAGCTGCCGGCACTGCGTCAGGCGTTGACGGAGCTGGGGGTGGTTCATGTCGGCATATCCGGGGCCGGCCCTACGGTATTTGCGCTTTGCCAAACCGAGCAAGTTGCCGCAAAGGCAGCCAGCTATCTGGCTAGTCATTATGAAAAAAATCAGGATGCGATGACGCATATTTGTCGATTGGCCTCAGCTGGGGCTCGTTCAGTAAAGGATCCAATGCAATGCAGTTAGTGAATTTAAAAGTAGCCAGCGAGCAAGTAAGTTTCTTGCAGGCAGTCCGCACCGGCCTTGGCCAGCAGCAAGGACTGTTTTTCCCTACCGAGTGGCCAAAGCTGGATTGTGACGCCTTGTTAGCGCTACCACTGGTAGAGCGCAGCACTGAGATCATGCAAGCCTTGTTTGGTGATGAGCTATCGCCGGATGACATCAGGCAGATGGTGCAGCAGGCTTTTACTTTTCCAGCCCCGTTGCACCCGGTCAAAGCAGATGTGTTTTGTCTGGAGCTGTTCCATGGCCCGACCCTGGCGTTTAAAGACTTTGGCGGGCGTTTTATGGCACAAGCGCTGGCCAAAGCGCAGCAACAGCAAAAGGTGACCATCGTCACGGCAACGTCTGGTGATACCGGAGCTGCGGTAGCGCAAGCTTTTTACCGCCAGCCCGGGGTGCAGGTGGTGATTTTGTACCCGAAGGGCAAAATCAGTAGTCTGCAGGAAAAGCTGTTTTCGACGCTGGGTGAGAATATTACCAGCGTGGCCATCGCAGGGGATTTCGATCAGTGTCAGGCACTGGTAAAGCAAGTGTTCGACCAGCAAGAGCTGGTGCAGCGGCTGAATATTAACTCGGCTAACTCGATCAATATCAGTCGTTTACTGGCGCAGGTCTGCTATTACTTTGAAGCGCTGGCTCAGGTACCGGCAGAGCGGCGCAAGGATGTGGTATTTGCCGTACCCAGTGGTAACTTTGGCAATGTCACTGCCGGTTTGATTGCCAAAGCACTTGGGCTGCCCTATAAGCGTATGGTGGCTGCAACCAATATCAACGATACCGTACCGCGTTATTGGCGGGGGGGGCAGTGGTTACCAAAAGCGACCCAGGCCACCTTGTCCAATGCCATGGACATCAGCGCGCCGAACAACTGGCCACGGGTAGAAGCCTTGCTTGAGCAAGGCATCATTCAGCGGCATGAGCTTGAGGCAGTGGCTGTGGATGAAGACGATACCCAGCTCGGTATGCGACAGCTGGCAACTGACGGTTACATCAGTGAGCCGCATGCAGCAGTGGCTTATAAGGCACTAAAACGTTCGTTGCAACCTGGTGAAATCGGCATCTTCCTTGGCACTGCGCATCCGGCTAAGTTTAAAGAGCAGGTCGAGAACATTTTAGGTTGTCCCATTGCTTTGCCGCCCGTGTTGGCCAAATGCCAGGCCGAGCCCAGCCTGAGCAAAGAACTGCCTGCTGACTTTGCGGCTTTGCAGCAGTTACTGAATGAGCTTGAACCCCATGCTTGAGTGGCAGGATGTGCTCGGGGCTGAGAAAGAGCAGCCCTACTTTCAACACATTATGCAGCAGGTGCAGCAAGCGCGGGCGAGCGGCCAGGTGATTTACCCGCCGGAGAAGGAAGTATTTACGGCCTTTAAGCTCACCCGCTTTGCCGATTTGAAAGTGGTGATTCTGGGGCAGGATCCTTATCATGGACCAAACCAGGCACATGGTTTGGCTTTTTCAGTGCGACCCGGGGTAGCCGTACCGCCGTCGTTACGCAATATGTACAAAGAGCTGGCACTGGAATTTCCGGACTATCAGATCCCACAGCATGGCTATTTAAAGGCCTGGGCAAAGCAGGGGGTGCTGTTGTTAAATACGGCGTTAACGGTGGTGGCCAATCAGGCCAACTCGCATCGTGAGCTGGGTTGGGAGCAGTTTACCGATAAGGTCATCGCCGGGGTGAGTGCTCAGGCGGCGCATGTGGTGTTTTTACTCTGGGGATCGCATGCGATCCGCAAAGCGAGCCTGATAAACCGTCAGCAGCATACTGTGCTGACAGCACCACATCCTTCGCCTTTGTCTGCCTACCGGGGCTTTTTTGGCTGCAATCACTTTGTGCAAGCCAATGAAGCATTAAAAGCGCATGGCCAATCGCCCATTCATTGGCAATTGCCCTTGCAGGCAGAGAACTAATCGAGCCTATCAATAAAAACGCCCACATCCTGCGATGTGGGCGTTTTTATTAAAATAACTCTATGTCATCCAGTTCAGGTTCTATCGTCCAGTCCATGTCGGCGAGTTCGCGTTTTAACCGCTGCCGCTCTTTCATGGCTTCGATTTCCCGCCATTTGCGCTTCCCCGTACCTCGCGCTTTGTGCGCCGGACGTTCCAACATATTCAGTAAGTCTTCGAAGCTTTCCATTCAGCTGCCTCTCTGATGTTGTTGTTATTTTCAACAAAGGTGTACCATAGACTTTATTAAAAATAAAGGTTCAGAGTGACAACATGATGACATTTTATCCTGTTTTGCTACTGGTCAGATGTCTTTGCAGGCTGGCCAGTAAGCCCGAGGTAGAGCTGTCAAATGGAGCCGGCTTTCCTTTAAGTGCCTGATAAATAGGGCCAGAAAGCTGTTTTCCAAGCTCTACTCCCCATTGATCAAAGGAGTTCAGCTGCCAGATAGCCCCCTGACAAAACACCTTGTGCTCATACAAGGCCAACAAGGCTCCCAGATAAAAAGGAGATAGCTCCGGCAGCAGTATGGTATTGCTGGGTTTGTTACCCGGGGAGGCTTTGTGTGGTGCCAGTAGGGCTGCGTGCTGCTCGCTCATGCCTTGTGCCAGACACTCGGCTTTGGCTTCTGCGATGGTCTTGCCCTGCATCAGCGCTTGCGTTTGGGCAAAGCAGTGTGCTGCTAGTCTGAGATGATGATCCGTCAGGGCATGCTGGGGTTTCGCTGCCAGGATAAAATCAGCTGGAATAACCAGCTGGCTTTGATGCAGCAGTTGATGGTAAGCATGTTGACCATTGGTACCGGCATCTCCCCAAATGACGGGGGCTGTGGCGCAAGGCAGCGGCTGTCCGGCATGATCCACCTGTTTGCCGTTACTTTCCATATCCAGTTGCTGTACATAAGAGGGCAGCAAACGCAGATAATGGTTGTAGGGCAGCAAGGCCTGGCTTTGACAGCCCATGCCATTGATGTACCAGATCCCCAGCAGCGCCAGTACCACAGGCATGTTGTTGGCTAAATCAGCCTGCAAGAAGTGCTGATCCATCGCATGGGCACCCGCCAGGAATTGCTCAAACTGCTCATTGCCAAGTTGCAGCGCCAACGGCAAGCCAATGGCCGACCAAATGGAGTAGCGACCACCGACCCAATCCCACATCGGCAAAATATGCTCAGGCACGATGCCAAAATCAGCCGCAGCCTGAATGTTGGAGCTGGTCGCCCAAAAGTGCCGGGCAATGGCAGCCTGATCAGCACCATGGTCGAGGAACCATTGCCGCAGACTCAGCGCATTCTGCCGGGTTTCTTCGGTTCCGAAGGATTTGGACGCTACCACCACCAGGCTGGTTTCCGGCTTCAGGGCCTGGCAGATATCATGCACCACAGCGCCATCAATGTTGCCAGCAAAGTGGATTTTTACCGGGCTTTGATTGAACGGGCTGAGTGCCTCGCAAGCCATTTGAGGGCCCAACAGGGAACCGCCAATCCCCACCCAGATCAAATCGGTGATGGGTTGGCCCTTATAGCCCAGGTAGCTTTGCGCATGCAGTTGACTGACCAGCGCTGTCATCTGCTGGCGGCAACTACGAATTTCGGTAGCAACTGCTTGATCATCCAAAGTGGTGAGCGCATGCTCCGGCAAGCGTAAACGCATATGGCCAACACTGCGCTGTTCGGTATGGTTGATGGCTTCACCGGCTACCATACGCGAGCGAAGTTGACACAGCTCACTCTGTTTTGCCAGTGCCAGCAACTGCTGCCAGCGTTGTTCATTGATCAGGTTTTTGGAGTAATCCAGTTCAATGCCACAGGTCGCCAGCTGATAGCGCTGGGCGCGTTCTGCATCGTCTGAAAATGCCTGACGCAGTGAAAAAGGTTCTGCAGCCAGTTGCTGCAGAGCCTGCCAGGGGGCGCTCATAATGGGATCCTTCTGCGATGGTTAGTCATAGTTGTTGCTGGAGCAGTTGCTCCAGCTTGCGCTGATCGGCGGCAAATTTACGAATACCTTCAGCCAATTTTTCGGTGGCCATGGCGTCTTCATTCAATGCCCAACGAAAGGCGGCTTCGGTCATGGCGGCCGGCTGTGGCGATGAAGCACCTAAATCTTTTAAGTGCACGGTCAGCTCTCCTTGCTGCTGCGACAGCTCCTGCAACAGAGCCGGACTGATGGTCAGGCGATCGCAGCCGGCTAATGCCAGTACTTCGCCAGTGTTACGAAAGCTGGCGCCCATCACGATGGTGGCGTAACCATGCTGTTTGTAATACTGATAGATCTCCCGCACCGACAAAACGCCCGGATCGGTTTCTGCGCTGTAGTCCTGGCCGGTGGCTGCTTTGTACCAATCCAGAATGCGGCCAACAAAAGGCGAAATCAGAAAAACGCCGGCTTCGGCACAGGCAATGGCTTGGGCTTTATGAAACAATAAGGTCAGGTTGCACTGAATGCCTTCTTGCTCCAACACCCTGGCGGCCTGAATGCCTTCCCAGGTGGAAGCTATTTTAATCAGCACCCGCTCTGGCCCAACGCCATTTTCCTGATAAAGCGCAATCAACTGACGGGCTTTAGCAATGGTCGCTTGGGTATCAAAAGATAAACGGGCATCTACCTCGGTGGAGACCCGGCCTGGCACCAGTTTGCTGATAGCCGTGCCGGTATCCACCGCAAACTTATCGCAGGCCAGTTCCAGCTGCGCCTGACTGCCCGCAGCCTTCGCTTTGGCATAATGAATAGCACCACTCAGGGTGGACTGACTGGATGCCTGCTGGCTGGCATTGAGCAACAAGGATGGATTGGTGGTGGCATCGACTGGTTTAAACTGAGCGATGGAGTCCAAATCACCGGTATCTGCAACCACGGTGGTCACGGCTTTTAGCTGATCAAGTAGCGTACTCATATTGTTTAATTACCGTCATTTTGGCCGAAAAAAATGATTTTCAGCGTTTATAATAAATTAATGTAGGAAAATTACAACATAACCGTTGTCTTCCCTGCGGTTTTGATTTGGGCGCTGCGGTAAAAGCCATTGCGCAGACCAGCCGATATTACTATAGTGCGGTTATGGGCCAGCTTGCACCGCTCATGCCGGGAAACTTATCACAGGATGTCCATGATTTTCCAAAGCAGTTTTTACCAAACAAAACGTATTCTGTTGGTCGATGATTGCGAACCCATCCGCGCATCCATTCGGGGTATGCTACAGCAGATTGGTTTCGAACACATTACCGCTGTTGCTGATGCCTCGGCTGCTTTGGACAAAGCAGAGCTGCACAGCTTTGATTTTATTCTAGCTGACTTTCAGCTAGGTGATGGCTTAAATGGTGCTCAACTATTTGATGCATTGAAAAAGCGTGAGCTACTCAAAGCTGGCTGTTGTTTTGTCCTCCTGAGTGCTGAGACGATGCGTCAGCCGGTGTTTGGTCTGAGCGAACGGCAACCGGACTGTTACATTCAAAAACCCTTTACCTATCTGACACTTGAGAAGCGACTGGCCAGGGCTATACAGCAGCGGCTGGTGGTCCGTAAAGTATTCCAGGCCTTGCCGGATGCACCGGCTGAAGCTTTGGCTGAGTGTGATCGGGTGGTCAGGGAAACGCCAGCTTATGCGCTTTATGCGCTTCGTTTAAAAGGTGAGTTACTGCTACGCCATCAGCAGCCTAAGCTGGCTGCGCACTTGTATCAGCAGATATTGCAAAGCAGGGAGCTAAGCTGGGCTTTGCTAGGCCATGCCATAGCCCGGTTTCAGCTTGAGGAGCTGGAAAAAGCGGACAGCCTGCTGTCGGTGTTAAGTAAAGCGGAAGAAACACGGCCAGAAGCACTGGACTGGTTAATTCGGCTGGCCTTGCGCCAACAGCAACCAGAGCAGGCGTTGGCGCTGAGCCAGGATTTAGCCCGTGTGCGACCGCAATCGGTCGAAGTATTGCAGGTGCAAGCAACTCTGGCCAGCCTAAGTCAGCAGCCGGATGAGGCCATTCGCTGCTGGCAAAAAGCCAGTCAGCAGCATCGTTATAGTGTACTCGACTCAGCGCAACATTATCTAAATCCGGCACGCATGCTGCTATTAAAAGCCATGCAGAGCAAGTCGCTGAAGCTGAGCCCTCTACTGAGTAAAGCTGAAGAGTCGTTGCAGCTGCTGCCAAAACGTTTTTTGACCGAGGCGCTGCAACCTGAACTTTTGCTGGTGCAGGCCCGTATCGCATTGTTGCAAGGCAACTTGCAGCAGGCAAAGCAATGGCTGGCCGATGCAGAGCAGGGCGAAGTCGCAAGCTGTTCCGTTGCGGCCAACATCGATTTAGCATTGTTAAAGTTAGCGATGGCGGATGTGAAGCAAGCTGAAGCTGTGATGGAGCGATTGCTGCACCATGCTTTTGCGAACGATTTAACCGGGGCCGTTGAGCTGGCTTACAGTCAGCACTGGCAGCAGCAGATCCCTGCTTTATGGAAAACAGCGAAAGCCTTGATGCAGCAGGGCCAGGCGAATTACCGGGAGCAGTCACTGAACCAGGCTTTAAGCCGGCTATGGCAGGCTTTTTTGTATCTCCCTGGTCATAGTCAGTTAGCATTAAGCTTATGGCAGACTCTGGCGAGTCTGCCAGCCAGCCCTAAATTGCAGACCGCTGCAGCGATGCTGTGCCAGATGTTACAACAAAGTCAGTTGGAACCGGTTAGCCAGCAACGTTTTGCTGCCCTTCACCAGCAAATTTCTGTTCATTACAAGTTACCCGCGCTTACGCTGTCGTCTGCTGCATCAGGCTAGCCCAAGCGCTGAAAAAGAGGATTACATAGCATGCTCATGGTGATTTCTCCTGCCAAAGATCTGTCGATGCAACGCCAATCACCCATCAGTGATGTTACCGAGCCGGCCATGTTGGCTGATGCCAGGCAACTGATCGATATTTGCCAACAACTAACCCCGGTGGATATCGCTAAGCTGATGAAACTCAGTGACAAGTTGGCGGGACTCAACGCGGCACGCTTTGCCGATTGGCAGCTGCCATTTACCAAAGATAATGCCAGCCCGGCCTTGTTTGCTTTTAATGGTGATGTCTATCAGGGGCTGGATGCCAGCAGCCTGACAGCAGCAGATCTGCACTATGCGCAACAGCATTTACGGATCTTAAGTGGCCTGTATGGCGTGCTGCGGCCGCTTGACTTGATGCAGGCGTACCGGCTGGAAATGGGCACCCGGTTGAAAAATCCGGCCGGTGATACCTTGTATGCCTTTTGGCAGGATCGGATCAGCGAACAGTTGAACCAACAGCTTGCTGCGCTCGACTCTGAGCTGCTATTAAATTTAGCATCGCAGGAATATTTTAAAGCGGTACGTCCCAAGGCGTTGAAAGCCAAGGTGCTGAATGTGCAATTTAAGGATTGCAAAAATGGTCAGTACAAGGTGATCAGTTTCTACGCCAAAAAAGCCAGAGGCATGATGGCCCGTTATGTGATTACCAACCGGGTAGAGTCGGTTGAGCAGCTGAAAGACTTTAGCACAGGCGGCTACTATTACAGTGCGCAGGACTCCAGCGCCGATGAGTTGGTTTTTCTGCGTGACGAAGTAGCTTGAAGGCAGGCAATCAAGTACACTAGCGCCCCTTTTTTCGCGCCAGAGGCAGCTTAGAAGATGAAGTTTCCAGGTCATCGCAAAATTAAACACTACTTTCCGGTGTCGGCCCCCAAGCCGGAGCTGCCTCGCTTTGAGGTCGACCCAAGGCGCGATACGTACGTGCTAGGGCTGGATCAGGTGATTGTTGATGTGGTTGCCAAAGTCGATGATGCCTTTTTGCTGCAGCATGGCATTGGCAAAGGTTTATCCAATCTGGTCGAGCATGACAAAGCCGATCGTATCTATCAGCAATTGCTAAGCCTGGGGGCGATTTCCGATCACTTTGCCGGCGGCACCATCGGCAATACAGTGCATAACTACTCTGTGCTGGCCGATGATAAATCGGTATTGCTTGGTGTCATGTCGGCCAACATCACCCTCGGCTCGCCAGCCTATCATTATCTGTGTCATACCAGTAGCAAGGTTGATTTGAACCATCTGCAAGCAGTGCAGGGCGATGTCGGTCGTGGGATTACCTTAATTACTCCGGATGGTGAGCGTACTTTTGTGATTGATCCGGGGGATATGGATCAGTTAACCGCAGCAGGGATTCCGGCCGAGCTGGTCACCAATGCTTCAGCATTGGTGCTGAGCGCTTATCCACTGCGCGCCACAGGTCAGCCCATCATTGCTGCCATGCAGCATACTTTGCAACTGGCCAATGCAGCGGAGGTGCCGGTTGTGATGAGCCTGGGGACCCGCCACCTGGTGGAGGAGCTGCGCAGTACGATTCAGCAAACGGCCCGTCAGCATGTGCAAATTCTGGCAATGAATGAACAGGAAGCAGAAGCACTGACCGGACTAGCTGATCCTTTGCTGGCTGCTGAGGCCATTCTGGAATGGGTCGATATGGTGCTGATTACTGCCGGTGCTGATGGACTCTACTTGTGTGGTTACACCGATGAGGCATTAAAGCGCGAAACAAGTCATCCCATCAAGTCCGGCAGTCTGGCCGATTTTAACCGTTTTGAGTTCAGCAGGCCGATGCTCCGGCGGGACTGCACTAAGCCGCTGAAAGTTTATTCGCACATTGATCCCTACCTGGGGGGGCCAGAGCGCATCGCCAACACCAATGGCGCCGGTGATGGCGCTTTAGCGGCCTTATTGCATGATATGGCCGCCAATCATCATCATCGTCAGCTGCAGCCTATGTCGAGTAAACACGAGCAGCCTTATTTGGCATACTCGTCTTTTGCCCAAATTTGTAAGTATGCCAACCGGGTCAGTTACGAAATCCTGGTGCAGTACGCATCCCGCCTTAGCAAAGGACTACCAGAGCGCGAAGACAGCCTGGAAGAGGCATACTGGGAGCGTTAATGCCTTGTTTTAAAATGGCAACGAACTTAGTTGCTGTTTGCGCAGATCTTGGCTAAGTTGTGTCAGAGAACAACCAATGCAGGGGGTAGCATGGATTTGCAGCGACTGGAAAAGTTAAATGAGCTACGGGAAAAGGGTATTCTGACGGAGCAGGAGTACGCTGAGCAAAAACAGAAAATTCTTAATCAGTCATCAAGCAGTTTGCAGCAATTTTTTCTGCAAACCAACCATTATACGATGCTGATGCATCTGGCACAGCTCTGTGCTTTCATCTTGCCTGTACTGGGTTGGGTGGTGCCGCTGGTGATGTGGCTGTCCCGCAACGAGGATACCACCATAGATCACCATGGTAAGGTGATTTTTAACTGGATTCTGAGTTTTGTGCTGTACTTTTTTGTGGCGCTGTTGCTGACCATCATCATCATTGGTTTTCCGATGTTGCTGGCCTTGGTCATTTGCTCCATCGCCTTTAGCGTGCTTGGTGCCATCAAAGCTAAAGAAGGCATTGTGCAAAATTATCCGCTGTCGATTCGCTTCTTCCGCATTGACGAGCCAGTTCAACCATAAAAAAAATTTATGCAGCCGCTGTGATGAGCAGTGCAGTCTCTGTCTGGGGTAGCCATGACTTAGGTTGCATGAGCATCCAGTCTGGCTGCATCCTTCTGCATTGCGGCAGCGGTGGCTGTTTTTTCAGGCTTGGCGGGACGCTGAAAACTTGCTATAAATCATTCCAGACGGCTTTACATCCAGAGTAAATGCACTAATCTTTGGATGGTCGTGGCGACTGGTACGAGGTGCAGAACAATGATTCTTTTCCGCAACTCCAGCGGATAAAATAACAGCCTTGCATCAAGCCCGCCGCTTATGGCCAAGCAATTGGCCCGAATGCACCCTACAAAATCATTCAGGAAATCATCATGTCCGACTTTAAAGCACAAGCACTGAAATACCATGCAGAGCCAACGCCGGGTAAGATCAGCATTGAAATTAGTAAACCTGCAGAAACGGTTCGCGATCTGGCGCTGGCCTACAGCCCGGGTGTGGCTGAGCCGGTGCGCTGCATTGCCGAAAACCCGGACGATGTCTACAAGTATACCGCCAAAGGAAATCTGGTGGCGGTCATTTCCAATGGCTCGGCCATTTTGGGGCTGGGCAATCTGGGGCCTATGGCCTCCAAGCCAGTGATGGAAGGCAAGGCACTGCTATTCAAACGCTTTGCCAACCTGGACTCGATTGATATTGAAGTCAGTCACCGTACCACTGAAGAGTTTATCAACACCGTGGCCAACATTGCCGATACGTTCGGTGGCATTAACCTCGAAGACATCAAGGCACCGGAGTGCTTTGAAATCGAAAAAGAGCTGATCAAGCGCTGTAATATTCCGGTGTTTCATGATGATCAGCACGGCACCGCCATCGTCACGGCTGCTGGTATGCTGAATGCACTGGAAATCCAGGGCAAAGATATCAGCAAAGCCACCATCGTCTGCATGGGGGCTGGTGCAGCGGCCATTGCCTGCATGGAGTTATTGATTAAATGCGGCGCCAAGCGTGAATACATTTACATGCTGGATACCAAAGGTGTGATCCACACGCGGCGGGACGATCTGAACGAGTACAAGAAGCTGTTCGCCAACAATACTGATAAGCGCACGCTGGAAGATGCACTGCACGGTGCGGATGTGTTTGTTGGCGTGTCTGGCCCCGATGTACTGCCAGCAGAAGCACTGAAGCTGATGGCCGATAAGCCGGTGATTTTTGCCTGCTCCAACCCGGATCCTGAAATCAAGCCTGAGCTGGCTCACGCCACCCGCAGCGATATTATTATGGCCACCGGCCGTTCGGACTATCCGAACCAGGTGAATAATGTGCTTTGCTTTCCTTTCATCTTTCGGGGGGCTTTGGATGTGCGTGCCAGCGTGATCAACGATGAGATGAAAATTGCTGCTGTGCATGCCATTCGCAGTATTGCCAAAGAGCCGGTGCCGGCAGCGGTACTCAAAGCTGCAGAGGTTAATGCGCTGGAATTCGGCCCAGAGTACATTATCCCAAAACCGATGGATCCGCGTTTGTTGGAGCGGGTTTCTAAGGCGGTATCCGAGGCGGCTATCGCCTCAGGTGTGGCTCGTATTTAGCGTTAAGTCAACCGGTAAAAATAAACCGCAGCCATGCTGCGGTTTATTTTTTGCTGGAAGATCTGCTCAATCTTCGGCGCTTTCGGCTTCAATGATTTCCGGGATGGGTTTGCCCATGCTGGTCAGAATATCACGTACTTCCTGCGGGATTTGGTGCGGGCTGTCTTTTCGCAGATCATCATCGCCTGGCAATGGCTGGCCGGTGAATGCATGCAAAAAAGCTTCACACAGCAATTCACTGTTGGTGGCATGTCGCAGGTTGTTGACCTGACGCCGTGTGCGTTCATCGGTTAAAACCTTCAGAACATTCAGCGGAATAGACACAGTAATTTTTTTGACTTGTTCGGATTTTTTACCGTGTTCCGCGTAGGGGTGAATGTATTCACCATTCCATTTAGCCATAACAATACCTTGTAGTTGTTGTCGTTGGATGCTCAATCACCCCTGCTTTCAATCCATTGCTGCATCGGGTGGTAGCAAGTGCCGAAATTTTAACTCTTTTGGCGTTCCAGTCAAATAGCCATCCGGCAATTAGCTTTATCTTAGCAGAGAAAAGTTTTGACATCGCCATTTATCTGGTTATACTTTTAGACGTCTAAACATCCAAAATAACTCAGGAGCTACAGCATGAGCCAACGTCACTTTGCTACCATAGCAGCCCGGGCAGGTATTGCTCAGGACTCAGCCCATGAAGCAGTGACGCCGCCGATGTATCTGACCACCACCTATCGGTTAAAGGCGCTTGGCCAGGCGGGGGCTTATGACTACAGCCGCTCCAACAACCCAACCCGCGATCTGTTGGCTGAGGCGTTGGCGGAGCTTGAAGGCGGAGCCAAAGCCATCGTGACCAACACCGGCATGTCGGCTTGCGTGCTGGCCCTGCAGTTACTGACCCCGGATGATACCCTGGTGATCCCGCACGATTGTTATGGTGGCAGTTACCGACTCTTTACCAACCTGGCAGAGCGCAAGCGCAGTTTCAAGTTGGTGATTGTTAATTTTCAGCAAGACGACTGGGCTGAACGTATTCAGGCCGTCAAACCCGCGATGATCTGGTTGGAAACGCCGAGCAATCCATTGCTGCAAATTACCGATATCCGGGCGGTGTGTCAGCTGGCTAAGCAGCTTGGCTCCAAAGTGGTGGTGGACAACACCTTTCTCACTCCAGTGTTGCAACAACCCCTGGCCCTGGGAGCTGATATCGTGGTGCACTCCACCACCAAGTACATCAATGGTCACAGCGATGTGGTTGCTGGTGCTGTGATTTGCGCCGATCAAGCTGTTGGCGATGAACTAAAATGGTGGGCCAATTGTCTGGGCATTACCGGTGCCGCCTTCGATGCTTACATGACCTTGCGGGGGCTGCGTACTTTGCTGCCAAGAATGCAGCAACATCAAGCCAATGCAGAGCGGATCGTTGCTTTTCTACAGCAACAGCCGCTGGTCAGCAACGTCTATTACCCAGGCTTGCCCGAGCACCCCGGTCATGCTATTGCCAAGGCCCAGCAGCAGGGTTTTGGTGCCATGCTGAGTTTTGATCTGGCGGTAGAGCCTGCTTTACTGCAGGGCTTTCTGGATGCGCTGCAGTGCTTTACGCTGGCGCAGTCACTGGGCGGCATTGAGAGCTTGATCTGCCATCCTGGCAGTATGACGCATGCATCCATGAGTGCACAAGCGCAAGCAACCGCCGGCATCGGATCAACGCTGTTGCGTTTGTCGGTTGGGATTGAAGGCATTGATGATCTAGTGGCGGATTTAGCACAGGGGTTTGCTGTGTTGGAGGCCGCCAGCCAGGCCGGCAAGCCAAAGAGTCATTCCACGGGCAATCCGGCAAGTAACAAAGCAGCCGCTGCAGTGACCGGTGCCGGGGATACTGCCGGTAACAGACAGGATTTTTCGCCGTCATTGCCGCTAAGTCCGGCTTTGACCGCTTTATGGTGAGATGATGACAACACAAGCTTTAACCAAACAATGGCGTACCAATCGCAGCCAGGTGCATAAGTTTGGTGGTACCAGCCTGGCGAATGCCAGCAGGTTTCAGGCGGTAGCAGCCATAGTGAAGCAGATCGTGACAGATACCAAGCTGCCACATGATTGGCAACCAGACCGTGATTGCTGGTTGGTGGTTTCTGCTCCGGGGAAAACTACCGATAAACTCTGTGCCTTACTCGAATTGAGCGGGCAGGATGCTGCGATTGAGTTGGCCGTGGCAAAGCTGAGTGACGATTTAACGGAGCTGGTTTGCCAAACCCTATCAGGCTCCTTGCAAGCAGAAGTACTGGCTGAGTTGACCCTATGGCTGGCAGCATTGCCGACGTTGGTGCAGGCAGGTCGTACAGCGGATGTACTGGCACTGGGTGAGTCGTTATCTGCACTCTTGCTCAGCAGGTTATTGCGTCAATCCGGCTTATCCGCAGACTGGCTGGATAGCCGCAAATTTTTGACCGTGGATGGCCAACAGATCCGCTGGGATGAGTCAGAGCAGCATTTGCATTCGCTTCGAACCGCAGGCATTCAGGTTGTCACTGGCTTTATTGCGCGCGATCCAGCCGGACACAGTCTGACGCTGGGGCGCAATGGCAGCGATTACTCCGCGACCATTTTAGGACGGCTGGTGCAGGCCGAGCAGGTGCACATCTGGACCGATGTGGATGCAATTTACAGTGGCGACCCACGCCGCTTAACGGCAGCCCATCCTTATCATCAGGTGAGCTGGCGTCAGGCCTGCTTGTTGGCGGAACTTGGAAATCCGGTGTTGCATGCCCGGACGCTGGCTCCTTTATACAACAGCCAGATGCAGCTGCAGGTGCGCTCCAGCTTTGAGCCGACGCGCCCGGGTTGCCAAATTGTGCCGGATGCCAGTTGCCAGGCCAGTTTTGTCACTGATTTACAGCAGATGGTGCTGCTTAGTGTGCATGATTTGCATGGTTTCGATGCCCACTGGCTGGCTACTGAGTTGCAGCAACCGGTGGTGACCTTGCAGCAAAGCGAGCAAGGTAATTTGTGGTTGTTGCCCGCCAAGGTGGCGGATCGGGCGGTACAGCTATTGGCTGAGCATGAGGTGCATGCGGTGCATGATACTGCCGCTTACTATGCGGTGGCCTGGTTAAAGCCGGCACCGGTGCAGCAGGAAACACTGCCGGCTGATGTTGCGGCCTGTTTGCAGCGGCTGCAACCTGCGCATACTTATCAAAACAAAGAGCTGGCCGTTTGGCTCTTTAACCAGGAGTTATCAGCCGTGAGTTTTGCCGAACTGCATCACTATTGCACCCAACCGCGTCCGGACATTCAATTGATTGTCGCCGGTACCGGTAATGTCGGTTCCGAGTTCTTACGTTTATTGCCAGGCCATCAACAGCGCTGCGAGGGCAGCCATGGTTTGCAGTTGGCAGCGCTGTTTAATTCACGCCAAATGGTGCTAAAGCCAGCCGCTGTGCAGGAGTTGCCTTCACTGCTGCAACAGGCAGTACCCTTGCAGCAACAGGCTTTACTGACTGAAATCGCAGGCTTACCGGCTCCGAAAGTCTTGATTGATTTAACGCCTAGTCAGGCCCTGGCCGAGCAGTATCCGGACTTTATCGCCGCTGGTTGTCATATTATCAGTGCAAACAAACAAGGTGTCACTTTGCCTGAGCCTCAGTATCAACGGATCCGAACGTTGCTCAGTGAACAAAAGTTGCAATGGCTAAGCAATACCACGGTCGGCGCCGGCTTGCCGGTGCAACGGGCGCTTAGTGAACTACAAGCAGCCGGCGACACGGTACGGCGTATCAGTGGTATTTTCTCTGGTACCTTATCCTGGTTGCTCTGTCAGTACGATGGCAACACAGCATTTTCAGACTTACTGCTGCAAGCAAAAGCGCTGGGTTACACCGAGCCGGATCCGCGTGAAGATTTATCCGGTCGTGATGTGCAGCGTAAGTTGCTGGTGTTGGCCCGTGAGCTGGGGTGTTCATTGGATTTAGCCGATATCAGGCTGGAACCGTTACTGCCAGCAGCTCTGGCCGGTGACAGTTGGGACGACTTCTGGCAACAGCGGGCAGAATTTGATGCTTTGATGCAGCAGCACTTTGTTCAGGCATCTGCACAGGCATCACCCGAGCAACTGCGGTATGTCGGTGAGCTTACTTTGACGGATGATGGCGTGGATGCCTGTGTCCGCCTGGTCGCGGTGCCGGAAACCGATCCACTGGCTGCTATTCAGCCGTGTGACAATGTTTTTGTGATTGAGTCTGATTGGTATCAACAGCTGCCTTTGGTGATCAAAGGTCCAGGGGCTGGCCGCACCGTAACCGCCGGTGGCGTGCATGCGGACCTGGCTCAACTGAGCCGTCAGTTGTTGCTGTCCACTACTGCTAATTTATCGAGGTCGTCGTAAATGTCCTTTGCTCATGCCCAATTTTTAGAAGCGATTAACCGCAACCTGCACGACGTGCAAGGAAAAACCAAAGTCAGTTTCGAGTTTTTTCCACCCAAAACTGAGCAGATGGAACAGACGCTGTGGCAATCGATCGAACGTTTAGCACCTTTAGCTCCCAGTTTTGTCTCGGTGACCTATGGCGCCAATTCCGGTGAGCGTGATCGTACCCATGACATTATCAAATCCATCAAGCAACGGACTGGTTTGATTGCCGCTCCCCACCTGACCTGCGTTGATGCCAGTGTGGATGAGCTGAAGCAAATCGCCCGGGATTACTGGGACAATGGCATCCGGCACATCGTCGCGCTGCGAGGCGATCTGCCGGCGGGTACGACCGCTAAGCCAGCCCTTTATGCCGCTGATCTGGTCGAGATCCTGCGCTCAGTGGCCGATTTTGATATCTCTGTAGCCGCTTATCCCGAGGTGCATCCGGAAGCACCGAATGCACAATTTGATCTGCTGAACCTGAAACGCAAAGTCGATGCAGGCGCTTCCCGAGCCATTACTCAGTTCTTTTTTGATGCGGAAAAGTTTCTACGCTACCGTGATCGCTGCGCGGCTGTCGGTATCGATGTGGACATTATCCCTGGTATTTTGCCGGTGACCAATTTTCAGCAGCTGTTAAAGTTTGCTGCCCTGACCAATGTTGCTGTACCCGGCTGGATGCATAATGCCTATGCAGGCCTGGAACAGGATGCGACCACCCGTAATCTGGTCGCCGCCAACATTGCGATGGAGATGGTTAAAGTGTTAAGTCGGGAAGGGGTGGAGCACTTCCACTTTTACACCCTAAACCGGAGCGAGTTAAGCTATGCCATCTGTCATTTACTGGGGGTGCGGCCTGTTGCTCAATCGCAGCTTTAAAGCCAACAGCTGCTTTGTCATCTGCCGGTCATCCTGTGCCGGCAGACTAGTGATTTAGTCACAATCAGATTTGGATATAAATTCAAAAAAACAGCATAATAATTCTTGTTTTTTGCTGTATCACTGCGTAGACTAGCGGCTTATCCGTGTGAGGAAAGTCGCTGATGTCGCAATCTCAATCAAAACTTTTGTCGAAAAAACGCGCTATTATTCTGGGTGCTGCTGGTTACAGTGGAGCCGAGCTGGTGCAGCTGATCAGTCAGCACCCGGCTATTGAGTTGGTGGCTGCTTATGCATCTGCCGGTCGGGAGCCTGAGGCGTTTGCCAGTTTGTATCCAAGGTACAGCCATCAGCTGGATCTGCAGGTACTGCCCTGGCAGCCTGAAGCTATCCATACAATCGCGCAGCAGGCGGATATTGCCTTTTTAGCGCTGCCGCACGAGGCCAGCGAAGAGCTGGCGCCGCAATTGCTGGCCAAAGGCCTGGTCGTGTTCGATTTATCCGGTGCCTTTCGCTTAAAAGATGCCGCTTTGTACCCGGAGTTTTATGGCTATGAACATCAGCATCCGGAGCTATTGCCGCAGGCCCCTTATGGTCTGGCAGAATGGATCAGTGCTGCTGAGTTGGAACACTCTTTATTTGCTGTGGCCGGTTGTTACCCAACGGCTTCGGCGCTGGCATTATTGCCGTTAATCAAGGCCGGCCTGCTGGCCGATGGTGCTGTGCCGGTGATCAATGCCATCAGCGGGGTATCTGGCGCCGGGCGCAAAGCCAGTCTGGGCACCTCCTTTTGCGAGGTTGGCCTGTCGGCTTACGGCTTTTTTGGCCACCGCCACCGGCCGGAAATTGAGCAAACGCTCGGTTGTCCTGTAGTGTTTACTCCGCATCTGGGGAATTTCAAGCGCGGTATTTTGGCGACCATCAGTGTCAGCTTACAGGCTGGCGTCAGCAAGGCCGAGGTTGATGCCGTTTATCGGCAGTACTATCAACACAAACCCATGGTGCGCTTGTTGCCGCGCTCGCCCAACGTAGCTGATGTGGCTGGCAGCTGTTTTTGCGATCTGCACTGGCAGCAGCATGGTCAACAGCTGGTGGTGGTGTCTGCCATCGACAATCTGCTGAAAGGCGCCGCCGCCCAGGCCGTGCAATTGGCCAATTTAAAGTTTGGTTATCCGGAAACCACTGGCTTGCTGGTAGGAGGTTATCGTGACTGAGACACGTCCTCTGATTGTCAAGCTGGGCGGTCGCCTGTTGCAGGAGCCAGCAGCGATTTCCAGCTTGCTTAGCGTGTGTTTGCAGATTAAACAGCAGCGGCCGCTGGTATTGGTGCATGGCGGCGGCGCTCAGGTAGAAAGCTGGTTGCAGACTTTTGGTTTTGTTACAGAAAAAATCGATGGCCAGCGGGTATCGCCAAAAGAACAAATGCCGGTGATAGCCGGCGCCTTAGCCGGCGCTGTCAATGCGGAACTGGTGGCGCTGGCCGATAGCGCTGGTTTAAAGCCGGTTGGCCTGACCCTTGGAGCCGGTGGCAGTTGTCGCTTTGAAGCAATAAGCCAGCTCGGCGCGGTCGCTAAAGCGTTGCCAGGCCAGCCTGAGCTGTTGCAGGGACTGCTGGTACAAGGGTTTACTCCGGTGCTGAGCTCCATTGGTCATAGCGCTGGCAGCCTGTTGAATGTCAATGCTGATTTGGCAGCCGCAGCGCTTTGTCAGTTGTTGCACGGTGATTTAGTGCTGCTGACCGATGTCCCAGGGATTTTGCAAGCCGATGGCAGCTTGATTCCACAGTTGGATGCGCACCAAGCCAGCAGCCTGGTCGCCACTGGTGTGATCAAGGGGGGCATGAAAGTAAAACTGGACGCAGCTCTTGAAACAGCGCAAGCCTTACAACGCAGCATTGTGGTGGCCGGTTGGCAACAGCCAGAGCTGTTACTTGGGTTGCTGGCAGGGCAGCCGGTAGGCAGCAGGGTTCAACCTTAGATAAAAAACAAAACAGCGAGTTTGCTTATGACCACTTTTCCCCAACTTCTGTCCTTGCAGGAGCTTTCACCGGAGCAGTTGCAGCAGTTACTGCAACTGGCTCTGCAAATCAAGCATCAACCGGCGCTGTATCAACACGCCCTGGCTGGCAAAAGCATTGCCTTGTTGTTTGAAAAGCCCTCGCTGCGTACCCGCGTCAGCTTCGATGTTGGCATTCATAAATTGGGTGGTCACAGTGTCTATCTGGATCAACAAAATGGCGCTATGGGCAAGCGGGAGACGGTGGAGGATTTTGGGCGTAATCTGGCTTGCTGGACCGATGCCATCGTGGCTCGGGTGTATTCGCAAAGCACGCTTGAGAAGCTTGCTGCCAGCAGCGGTATTCCGGTGGTGAATGCACTCAGTGATTTGTACCACCCCTGTCAGGCACTGGCTGACTTGCTGACGCTGCATGAGACGTTCGGTGATTTAACACAGGTACAGTTGGCTTTTGTCGGCGATGGCAACAATGTTTGCCATTCGCTGATGCTGGGGGCTGCCTTAGCGGGCATGAAATTGGTGGTGATCACGCCGCCCAATCATGGCCCGGATGGGCATGTGCTGCAGCAGGCGCAGGCCATTGCGGCAAAAACTGGCGCCAGCCTCAGTTTGAGCCATCATTTATCCGAAGCGCATGGTAGTCAGGCCATTTACACCGATACCTGGGTGTCAATGGGCGACTCGCTGGATGCCGCCGAGCAGCTGCGTCGTTTTGGTGATTATCAATTATCCAGTGCTGTGCTGGAGCGGCTGGGCATTCCTTACCTGATGCATTGTTTGCCAGCGCATCGGGGGCAGGAAGTCACCAGCGAGCTGCTGGACAGCAAAGCAGCCCTGGTGCTGCAGCAAGCAGAAAACAGAATGCACGCGCAGAATGCGGTGCTGGTTCAACTTTTAGCATGAGGTGCGAGATGAGTGTAAAAAAAGTCGTGTTGGCTTATTCCGGTGGATTGGATACTTCGGCCATCGTGCCTTGGTTAAAAGACAATTATAACTGCGAAGTGGTGGCCTTTGTTGCCAATGTTGGTCAGGGCGATGAGGAACTGGCCGGAGTGGAAGAAAAAGCCATCGCGTCCGGAGCATCCAGCTGTTATGTAGTCGATTTACGTGAAGAGTTGATGCGTGAGGTGGTCTACCCCACCTTAAAAACCGGCGCTGTGTACGAAGGTCAGTACCTGCTTGGTACCTCTATGGCGCGTCCGGTGATTGCCCGCGCTCAGGTTGAACTGGCCTTAAAAGTCGGTGCTGATGCGCTCAGTCATGGGTGCACCGGTAAAGGCAATGATCAGGTTCGCTTTGAAAGCGCTTTTGCCGCGCTGGCGCCTCAACTCAAAGTCATTGCGCCCTGGCGTGAGTGGGAGTTCAGTTCACGGCAGTCGTTATTGGATTATCTGGCGGAAAAGAAAATCCCGACCACCTCATCGGCTACGAAGATCTACAGTCGGGATGCCAACCTCTGGCATATCTCACATGAAGGCGGCGAGTTGGAAGATCCCTGGTGTGAACCATCTGAGCAAGTCTGGACCTGGACCAAATCGCCGGAGCAGGCGCCGGATCAGCCGGCCTATGTCGAGCTGTCCTTCGTGGCAGGTGAACTGCAAAAAATCAATGGACATCCACTGGCGCCGGTAGAGGCGTTGAGCTTACTGAACGACATTGGAGCCGAGCACGGTGTAGGTCGCATCGATATCGTCGAAAACCGCTTAGTCGGGATGAAATCCCGTGGTTGTTATGAAACCCCGGGCGGCACCATCTTGCTGGCTGCTTTGCAGGGGCTCGAAGCGCTGGTGTATGACCGTACGGCACTGAATTACCGCGAAGAAATTGGCCTGAAGTTTGCCCAACTGGTGTACGATGGCCGTTGGTTTACCCCGCTTAAAGACGCTCTGCTCGCCGCTGCGACCAGCCTGGCGCAGGACTTGACCGGTGATGTGGTGCTCAAGTTGTACAAAGGCCGGGCCACGGTAGCCAAGCGTCGTTCAGTCAATAGCTTGTACTCTGAAGCCTTTGCCACCTTTGAAGATGATGAAGTCTACAATCAACAAGATGCAGCCGGTTTTATTCGCTTGTACAGTCTGGCCAGTCGGATCCGCGCTATGCATGCAGCCGATAAAACAGCACAGGAGTCCTGATTATGGCGATGTGGGGCGGCCGTTTTACCGAAGCCACGCTGGATGAGTTCAAAGCCTTTAACGACTCCATCAGTTTTGACTACCAGTTGGCGCAGCAGGATATTGCTGCATCCAAAGTCTGGGCTGCAGGCCTGGCTGAAGCAGGGTTGATTGCCTCGGATGAAGCACAGCAGCTGCAGCAGGCGTTGCAGCAGTTGGCAGACGAGTTGCTGCAGCACCCGCGTATGCCGGTTGATAGTGGTGAGGAGGACATTCACAGCTGGGTGGAAAGCAAGCTGACCGAACGCCTTGGTGCGGTTGCCCGCAAGCTGCATACCGGCCGCAGTCGCAACGATTTAGTGGCGACCGATCTGCGGTTATGGACCCGTGCTGCCGCATTGGCTGTACGTAGCAGTTTACTTGGCAGCATTCAGGCACTGCTGAATTTCGCCGATGCAGCTGGCACGGCAGTGATGCCAGGTTACACCCATTTACAACGTGCTCAGCCGGTAATGGTAGCGCACTGGGCGCTGGCTTATGTCGAGATGTTGAAACGCGATCTGGGCCGGTTGGATGACGCCTGCAAGCGGCTCAATGTTTGCCCACTTGGTGCGGGTGCCCTGGCAGGCACCGGTGTACCGGTGGATCGCAATTGGCTGGCTCAGCAACTGGGCTTTGATACTGCCGCAGCCAATAGCTTGGATGCGGTGTCTGACAGAGACTTTGTGGTTGAACTCTCTGCTGCGGCCAGCTTGTGCATGACCCATGTCTCGCGTTTATCGGAAGATGTTATTTTCTTTTGCTCAGGGGAAGCTGGCTTCTTCAAGCTGGGCGATGCCATCAGCAGTGGCTCATCGCTGATGCCGCAAAAAAAGAACCCGGATGTATTCGAGCTGCTGCGCGGCAAAAGTGGCCGCATTCTAGGCCAGTTGGTGGCAATTTTGCATGTGCTGAAGGGCTTGCCTTTGGCGTACAACAAAGATATGCAGGAAGATAAGCAGGGCTTTTTTGATCTGATGCAGCAGTGGCAGCAATCGTTGCAGGTGCTGGCGACTGTGCTGCCGCATTTAAGTGTCAAAGCCGATGTTTGTCGTCAGGCAGCTGAGCTTGGTTACAGCAATGCTACTGACTTGGCCGACTATCTGGTGAGCAAAGGGATCCCGTTTCGGGATGCGCATCATTTATCCGGTCAGTTGGTGCTGATAGCATCTGAGCAGCAACTGCCGCTGGAGCAACTGCCCCTGACTGAGATGCAAAAAGTCAGCGCTGTGATCAGTGAGGATGTTTACCCGGCGCTCACCTTAGAAGCCGGTATGGCACGACGCAGTGCGCTTGGGGGAACCAGTCCGGAGCAGGTGCTGCCAGCGCTGGCGCAAGCCAAAGCCTGGTTGGCTGCCCAGCACTAAGGGCATAGTATACAAACAAAACGGCCAGCATTGAGCTGGCCGTTTTGTTTGCTGAGTGTAAAGTCAGCCCTAATCAAACAGTTCCAGCAGTTCTGTGCTGGGCTCTTCGTCGTCAAATGAGAATGCCGGCGCGCCAGGCTGAGCGTATTGGCTTGGCTCGGTGCCACGCAAAAAGAATTCAAAGCTGCTGGTATGATCATTGGCGCGGCTTAATAAACCGGTTTCCAAATCGATGCGAACCGAAGAGATCCCTGATGGTGTTTCCACCTGATCTGCTGGTATATCCTGCAAAGCTACCCGCATAAACTCCAGCCAGGCCGGCAGGGCTGTCCTGGCACCTGCTTCAACGCCACTGCTTTGGTCACGTCCTAGGTTCGCGTTCCAGGTGGCACGGCCCAGGCTGCGATTGGCATCATCAAAACCAACCCAGGCGACACCGACCAGCTGGCTGTTAAAACCGGCAAACCAGGTATCTTTCGAGTCGTTGGTGGTACCGGTTTTACCCGAAATATCACGGCGCTGCAGGCTTTGTACCCGCCAGGCAGTGCCATTCCAGCCGGTGCCTCTATTCCAGTTACCGCCCCCCCAGACACTGGACTTTAGGGCTTCACGAATTAAAAAGGCGTTTTGCTCCGAAATCACCCGAGGTGCCTGCTTAGCTTCAGTGGGCTTCGGTTCTTTGGGAGCTGGCTCTAAACTGGCAAAAAGCTGAGCCAGTTGGGCTTCTGAGTCGCCATCCAGAGGCCGACTATCAGCACTTAACTCAGTTTGCTCTATGCAATCACGGCAGGCGATTTTGGGGCGGTGTTGATAAATCAGCTCGCCTTCTTCGTTATAAATGCGATCGATCACATAAGGGTCAACCAAAAAGCCACCGTTGGCGAACACTGCATAGCCCGCTGTCAGCTCCAAAGGCGTGAGTGAGGCGGAGCCCAGCGACAAGGTCTCATTGCGGGGTAAGTCGGCTTCGGCAAAGCCAAAATTACGCAAGTGCTGAATACTGGCATCAATACCAACACCACGGAGCAAACGGACTGACACCACATTTTTCGATTTAGCCAGGGCTTCACGTACCCGGATAGGGCCATCGTATACGGCTGGTGAGTTGCGTGGCCGCCAGGCAATGCCGGCCCCCTGATCCCAGTGATGGATAGGGGCATCATTGACAATCGATGCCAGGGTATAACCATGCTCCAAAGCAGCCGAATAAATAAAAGGTTTGATGGTAGAGCCTGCCTGACGCTTGGCCTGGGTTGCCCGGTTAAATTGGCTTTGGGCAAAACTAAAACCACCCACCAGTGCCTGAATGGCACCGGTGTTTGGATCCATCGCGACCAAAGCGCTGGTGGCTTCCGGTTCCTGACTTAATTGCCAGTGCTCGCCATTGTGACGCACCCGGATGTGCATGCCAGGCTGAAGGATATCTGCCGCCAGCTTGGGGGCATGCCCCTGGCGCTGGTCATTAATAAAACGGCGGGCCCATTTCAGGCCATCCCAGGGCAATGCCTGCTGTCTGCCATCGGCCAGCAATACCTGAGCTTCTTGCTCATCCAAAGCGATGACAACGGCATGGTGCAAATCTTCCAGGCTGGTAAATTCAGCCAGATAGCTCAGGATCTCAGCTTCTGTCCAGGCCGGTTCTTGCTCAGCGTCTTCCGCTCTGGTTGTCCATAGCTGGGCTTGTGGACCGCGGTACCCATGGCGTTCATCGTAGTCGTATAAATTCTGCTGTAAGGAGCGGCGCGCTGCATCCTGAATGGGTTTGGTGATGGTGGTATAGACTTGCAGGCCAGCGCTGTAGGCATAGTCTTCTCCAAGCATGTCTACCACTTGCTGACGGACCATTTCGGCAACGTAAGGAGCGGACGCTGTGATTTGAGCACCATGGCGGCGGCTGATCACCGGTGCTTGCAGAGCCTCACGGTACTCTTGTTCGGAGATGTAGTTCATGGCTAACATCCGGCCCAGCACAATGTTGCGGCGGTTGCGGGCATTGGCCGGTGAGCGCACCGGGTTCAGCACAGAGGGGGCTTGCGGCAGACCAGCAATGATGGCAATTTCATCCAGGGTTAGCTCATGCACCGTTTTGCCAAAATAGACCTGAGCCGCAGCACCAACACCAAATGCACGGTGTCCCAGCTCAATTTTGTTCAGATAGAGTTCCAGAATTTCATCTTTGGTAAGCAATTGTTCGATGCGAACCGCCAGGAAGATCTCTTTGATCTTACGGATTACTTTCTTTTCGCGGGTTAAGAAGAAGTTTCTTGCCAGCTGCTGAGTAATGGTACTGGCGCCTTGTTTGGCATCTCTGGTACTAGCTACAACGATCGCAGCCCGCATCATCCCAATCACATCGAAGCCAGGATGCTCATAAAAACGGCTATCTTCGGTAGCGAGAAATGCCTCGATCAATTGAGGAGGCATCTCATCCAGCGTCAGCGGGATGCGGCGTTGCTCGCCAAATTGCGACATCAGTTCGCCATCGGCAGTAAAAACCCGCATCGGTGTCTGCAGCCGCACATCCTGCAGCAAGCTGACATCAGGCAGATCATCTTTCACATACCAATAGGCGGCAGCTACTGTCAATACAGCCAGCAGCAGCCCCAACACGCACAAAACCAGAATTTTTTTAAGCCAGGACACCCATTCGCCTCAGTTACAACTGTCAATTTGGACATCGGACAACTAGTATATAGTTGTTTGTTTTTGAATAAACTCTTTTTATTCCTGAAAAAAGGATCTAAGCTACATTGTATAACAATAACAAATGTAATAACTACGGCTGTGTGTTGCTATGATGAAACCACTTTTTCGAAAACAGTCTCCGATGATGGTGGGCATAGATATTGGCTCCCACTCGGTGAAAGCTGTGTTGCTTAGTCAACAGCAGGATAAGTTCCAGCTGGAAGCCTTTGCAATTGAGCCTATGGCCAAAGGGGCTATGTCTGAACGTGAAATACAGGACATTGAGGCCGTAGGTAATGTGCTCAATAAAATCCGTAAAAAAATTCCACGAGCCATCAAGTTCGCTGCTGCAGCTGTTTCGGGCTCAACCGTTATCAGCAAAATCATTTTTATGGATGTCGCCTTAACCGATGCTGAATTGGAAAGCCAGATTGAGGTTGAGGCCGACAGCCTGATCCCTTACCCACTGAATGAAGTGAGTATGGATTTTGAAAAGCTCGATATTAATGAATCCGACCCCTCCAAAGTGAATGTTTTGCTGAGTGCTGCCCGTACCGAGAGTGTCGAAAGCCGGGTAGCGGCGTTGGAGCATGGTGGCTTTGATGCCAAAGTGATCGATGTCGAAAGTTATGCTTTAAGTCGGTCGGCGAGTTTATGCCTGAAGCAATTGCCTGATGATGCCAATCAGAAAGTTGTGGCTATGGTTGATATCGGCGCCACCATGACACTATTGTCCGTGCTGGAAAAAGGCAAAACACTCTACACGCGCGATCAGGTGTTCGGGGGCGAGCAATACACCCGCAGTATCCTCTCCTACTACAACAAAAGTTACGAAGAGGCCGAGCAGGCGAAAGTGAATGGTGATTTACCACCCAACTACACCTTTGAGGTGCTGGCTCCTTTTCAAACGATGCTATTGCAACAAGTGCGTCGTGGTGTGCAGATGTACCTGACCACCAGCGGCAAAGAAAATATTGATTATTTGGTGATCTCGGGTGGCACGGCTTTGCTTGAAGGTATCGATAAGCTACTGACGGATGAGTTAGGTATTTATACGGTGATCGCAAGGCCTTTTAACGAGATGAGCTGTGCCAGCTCGGTTGACAAAGAGTTACTGAAACAACAAGGGCCGCAATTGATGGTTGCTACTGGTCTGGCGTTAAGGAGCTTTTCACCATGGCACATATAAATTTATTGCCGTGGCGCGAAGCAGCGCGTAAAGAGCGGCAAAAGCAATACCTGAGTATTCTGACTGCAGTAGCCCTGATCAGTTTTATGCTGGTTTTCGTGGTGAGCTCGATCTACAGCGCAAGGTTGGAAGGGCAGCAAAAGCGCAATCAGTACTTGCAGGCTGAAATAAGCAAACTGAACCGGCAAATCGCGGAAATTCGTGATTTGAACGAAACCAAGAATAGCCTGCAGCAACGAATGGCGCTGATTACTCAGTTGCAAGGTAGCCGTAATCTGGGAACTCAGATCATGGATGAAATTGTGCGGGTAGTCCCCAGCGGGGTTTACCTGACCAGTCTGGAGAAAAAAGGCAATGCCATCCTGATCAATGGCCGCAGTGAGTCCAACAACCGCTTGGCGAATATGATTCGTCTGGTCGAGGACTCGGAGTTGTTGTCCGATCCTTTGCTGGAGTTTATTGAAACAGGTCGCAGCAATCAGTTGCTCAGTGACTTTAAAATGCATGTCCGTGTGCAGGGGTTTGAAGTGCTGCAGGGAGAGACGCGATGAAACCGGATTGGAATATTGATTTTTCCAACATTGACGTCAATGAGCTGACCCTCGATAACATTGGCAGTTGGCCTGCTGTGGTGAAAGTTATCTTTGCTGCGGTGGTGGCTGTGGCTGTGGCGGCACTGAGTTATTACCTGTTGGTTAGTAGCAAAATCGATGATCTGAATGCCGCCCAACGGCAGGAAACTCAGCTGCGGCAGGAATATCGCACCAAGTATGCATCGGCTGTGAATCTGGAGCCCTATAAACAGCAAATGGCTGAGATGGAACAAACCTTTTCATTTTTGCTGAAGCAATTACCGGCAACGCATGAAACCCCCGGTTTATTGGACGATATTACCTATGTGGGGACTACCAGTGGTCTGAACTTTGTGCGGATTAACTGGATGCCGGAAATTGAAAAAGAGTTTTATACGGAGTTGCCGATACGGATTGATGTGATTGGTGATTACCATCAGTTTGGTAATTTTGTCAGTGAAGTGGCGCGTTTACCCCGTATTGTCAGTCTGCACGACTTTAATATCGCTGCAGAGCAGGATGGTAAGCTGCGCTTTAATGTGGTCGCAAAAACCTACCGTTATAAGGAGGCTGACCAATGAGATGGTTGTGGTTAGTTTCAATGACACTCCTTTTAACAGCCTGTTTTGATGATATGTCAGATATTCATCAGTTTGAGGCCGAAGTTAAAGCGAATACCCGAACCCGCATAGAGCCCTTGCCTGAAATGAAAGAGTTTGAGCACATCGCGTATCAGGGGGCGCAGGCGAGAAGTCCATTTGCATTGCCCCGACGCGAAGCGATTCAGGAGCGCTTTGTACAACAACGCGACTGTCCGCACCCTGATCCGAACCGGCGGCGGGAACCACTGGAGAGTTTTGCGTTAGATAACCTGATCATGAGCGGTACTCTGGGCGACAGTAGTCAGCTATGGGCTCTGATTCAGGCAGGGGATCAAACCTTGCATCGGGTTACCAGGGGTAACTATCTTGGTTTGCACCACGGCCGGGTGCTTGCGGTTACGTCAACGCATATTGAATTGCTTGAGCTGATCCCTGATGGAGCCGGCTGTTGGCAAGAAAGAACGACAACGTTGCAGATGGCTGGATCTGCTAATTAACAGGTGTGTAATGCATGATGGATAAGATGACTAAAACAATGACAAACCATGTAAAATACGCCATCTACAAGGCTATGGTATTAATGGTGTTGCTGAGCTTGCCAGCAACCGCAAAGCCATTGTTGCATGATGTGCGTTACAGCCCATTAATGAGCGGTGAGACTGAGCTTGAGTTCGTGTTTGATCGAACGCTGAATCAGTCACCAGATGTGCAGGTGTTTAATCAACCAGCGCGGATAGAACTGCAGTTTAGCGATATCAGCGTGGATGCGGCACTGGCTAAAATTGATGTTGGCCGCTCGGGTATCAAAGAAATCAATGCATTTACGGAAGACCAAAGTGCCCGCATTGTGGTCTATCTGGAGCGCTTGAACCCTTACCAGACCCGTCAGGAAGGAGGCAGTTTTTTCCTGCATCTGCAAGACAGCCGAGCAGAGGCTACCCCAGCGTACAACAATGAAATTAAACCACGGGCACTGAATGCCATCCAGGCGATTGACTTTCGCCGTGGCGAACGTGGTGAAGGCCGTGTCTTGGTATTCCTGCGCAATAATGCTGCGGCAGTCAATGTGACAGAACGTGCTGGCAAACTGCAGTTGGATTTCCACAACACCAGTATTCCGGACGATATGTTGTATATTTTAGATGTCATGGATTTTGGCACCATTGTCCGTCAGATTGAAACCTTTCATCAGGACGGCGTCAGTCGTCTGGTAATTGAACCTACGGAGGCCTTTACCCACAGCTATCAGCAAGTTGATAATATTTTCACCCTTACCGTGCAGCGCGACACCACCCAGCGCAGTGTCCTGGGTGGCCGTGATTACCAGGGTCAGGCTATTTCATTGAATTTTCAGGATATTCCAGTTCGGACTGTGCTGCAAATTATTGCTGATTACAATAACTTCAATTTAGTCACCAGCGACTCGGTGACTGGTAACGTGACCTTACGGCTCGATGGTGTGCCCTGGGACCAGGCACTTGATATTGTGCTGCGGGTGCGTGGGCTTGATAAACGGATGGATGGCAATATTCTGATGGTTGCTCCAACCGACGAGTTGGCCAGCCGTGAAGCCCGTGAACTGCAAGCCAGGCTGGATGTTGAGAACCTGGAACCACTTTATTCTGATTTTCTGGTGATCAATTATGCCAAGGCAGCCGACATCGCCACCTTGCTTCGTAACCAGGATACCAGCTTGTTATCGGAGCGTGGCGCTGTCTCGGTAGACGACCGGACCAACACCATTTTGATTCGCGATACCAGCCGCTCAATTGAAAATGCCCGCCGTTTAGTGGAGCGATTGGATATCCCTGTTCGGCAGGTGCTGATTGAGTCGCGCATGGTAACGGTGAAAGACAATGTGCAGGAAGACTTAGGCATTCGCTGGGGATTCTCGGATCAGCAGCGGACTAAAGGTACTTCAGGTACCGCTGCCGGAGCCAACGCCATTGCTGGCGGGGTGATTCCCAGCTTGGATCAGCGCTGGAATGTCAATTTGCCGGTAACGAATCCGGCCGGTAATATTGCCTTCCATGTTGCTAAGTTGTCGGATGGCACCATTCTTGATTTAGAGCTGTCGGCATTGGAACAAGAAAACAAAGCCGAAATCATTGCCAGCCCAAGGATCACCACTTCAAATCAGAAAATGGCCCGTATTGAACAAGGTACTGAAATTCCTTACGTACAGGCGGCTTCCAGTGGAGCTACCACAGTCACCTTTAAAAAGGCAGTCTTAAGCCTGGAAGTGACCCCACAAATTACACCGGATAACCGTATTATTCTGGATTTAGTGATTACCCAGGATACCCGTGGTGACACAGTGCAAACGCCAACTGGTCCTGCAACTGCCATAGATACACAGCGCATTCAGACCCAGGTATTGGTAGATAATGGGGAAACCATTGTTTTGGGTGGGATTTACCAACAGCAGGCGATTTCTGCTGTATCCAAAGTGCCACTATTTGGTGATATTCCTTACGTTGGCCGTTTATTCAAAAACACCAGCGAATTTAATGAAAAGACGGAGCTGCTGATTTTTGTCACGCCAAGGATCTTAACCGACGGTCAGTAATCGACGTCCGGTTCAGCGTTAACCAAACAACAGGCCGGCATGTTCGGCCTGTTTGCTGAGTAGCTGGCAGACCCGCTAATATTTTTGAAATAAGCTTGCCAAGCGAACGCCATTGCTGACATAATTCAGCGCTTCAAATCTTCGTGGGAGCCTTGGTTCCTGACTTTAAGTTCACCAAGACAATGAATTAGCACGACGACATATGGCAGAAAAACGTAATATTTTCCTTGTAGGTCCTATGGGTGCTGGTAAAAGCACAATTGGCCGTCATTTGGCAGACATGCTGCATCTTGATTTCTACGACTCGGATCAGGAAATTGAACGCAGAACCGGTGCTGATATCGCCTGGGTGTTCGATTTAGAAGGTGAAGCTGGTTTTCGGGTGCGTGAAGAGAACGTCATTCAAGACTTGACGGAAATGCAGGGCATTGTACTGGCAACGGGCGGTGGCTCAGTCACCAGCAAAGAAACCCGTAATCGGCTATCTGCTCGCGGTATTGTGGTGTACCTGGAAACCCCAATCGAAAAGCAGGTTGCCCGTACGCAACGCGATAAACGTCGGCCCTTGCTGCAAACCGAAGAAGACTCAGAAGAGGTGTTGACCCGCCTGGCGGCAGAGCGCAACCCCTTGTATGAAGAAATTGCGGATCTGACCGTGCGGACCGATGAGCAAAGTGCTCGGGCGGTCGCCAGTCAAATCGTCGAGCAACTGGGTTTTTGATTCTGCGTTAACATCTGTTTTGTTTCAAAAGAGGGGGCTGCTTATGCATCGTGTTCAGGTTGAACTGGGTGAGCGCAGCTACCCTATCACTATCGCTTCCGGCTTGTTGCAGCAGCCAAATCACCTGGGCAAGCCCTATGCACAAGTGATCATTATCAGCAATGATACGGTAGCCCCTTTGTACCTGGAGCCAGTACGCCGTTTGTTTGCTGATAGCCAGGTACAACATTTCTTAGTGCCAGACGGTGAAGCCTTTAAAACGCTGGAACAGTTTGGCCATATTCAGACCTTTTTGCTCGAGAATCGCCTGGCCCGTGATGGCTTGTTGGTAGCGCTTGGTGGTGGTGTGGTGGGTGATCTCACCGGCTTTGTGGCTGCTTGCTATCAGCGGGGTATTGATTTCATTCAAATTCCTACCACTTTACTGTCACAGGTTGACTCTTCGGTGGGGGGGAAAACAGCCGTCAATCACCCGCTGGGTAAAAATATGATCGGAGCTTTCAAGCAGCCGCAACAGGTACTGATTGATACCGATGTGCTGGCTACCTTGCCCAAAAAAGAGTTTGCTGCCGGCATGGCGGAAGTGGTGAAGTATGCTCTGATCGCCGATCCGGACTTCTTTGATTATCTTGAGCAGCATGCTGAAGCGATTGAGCAATTAGAGCCGACCGTTTTAGCCACCATGATCGCGCACTGCTGTCAGATGAAGGCAGATATCGTTGCTGCAGATGAGACGGAGCAGGGCAAACGCGCTTTATTGAATCTGGGCCACACCTTCGGACATGCCATTGAAGCCTGGCTCGGCTATGGCCGCTGGCTGCACGGTGAAGCGGTTGCCGTTGGCATGATGATGGCTGCGCAATTAGCACAGAGTCGCGGTTGGCTATCACAGCCTGAACTAGACCGGATCCAAAGCTTACTGACGCGCTTTTGCTTGCCGGTAGTAAAGCCGGATGGTATGTCGATACAGGACTTTTTGCCCTACATGAAAACAGATAAAAAAGTCCGTGCAGGCAAGATGCGGTTTGTATTGCCAACCTCCTTTGGCTATAGTGAAATCATTGATGATGTTGATGAAGCTGAATTGCTGAGTGTTTTTTCCTGAATGTCGCTATCGCCTCTAGCTGCTAAGCTGCAAGCTCACTCCACCCTACTGCCTTCGCAGCGTGAGCTGCTGGAGCGGGTATTGTTTCAAATTGAGTTTAATGGTTTTCAGCACATCCATCTGATCGGTGGGACCGGGGCCGGCAAAACCACCCTAACCCTAGTCCTGGCAGAACTGCTGTCGGACACAATGAATCTGGCTTATTTTGCTGCTCAGCCCGATATGACAACCGCACAGTGCCAAAAGCTTCTGTTGCAGCAGTGGTTTGGTCTGGGCGAGTTCGATGCGAACTTCATGGAGTTGCTGGAGCAGCCCCAGCAACAGCCGCTGGTTTGGATCCTGGATGGCCAGGGCAGCCTGCCTCTCAGTTGTTTGTCGATGCTACGAGCTCATCCCATTCATATTATTACCACTGGCCCAAACGCTTTGCCAGATGCTGATTTAAACCTGGCAATTGCCCCCTTGACCGAGACGGAAGCTGAGCAGCTATTGCCGGTGCAGATGTTACAAACACGCTCAGCGGCAGAGCGTTTGCAAGTGGCGGCTGGTAATTTACACCGCTTGTTAGAGCCAGAGGTGGTGCCAGAGCAAAGCGACAACAAGCCTGTTGCTTTGTTGGCGCAAAAGTATCGCACAGCTTCACTGGTGCTTGCTGTGCTGGGTGTGGTCGCGATCCTGATGTTTTGGTGGCTGCCTCAACCGTCTGAGCCAGATGCAGTGGTGGCTGATAATCAGCCAAGACCTGTGCTGGGGGCGTGGCGTCCGGCCGAGCCTGTTATCGCTGAGGTCGCTGAGGTTGAGGCATCGTCTGCTAACGAACCTGTTCTCTTGCCGGAGGATGAAACGCTAGCTTGGGTGCTGCCAGAGCCAGAGCCAGAGCCTCAGTCAGTGCATGCGACACAAAGTGGCAGCGCGGACACGAGCGAGCCAACGATTTCGCTTAGCCAAACAAATAACGAAGAGCAAGCGGCAGAGGTTGCCGTGGGTGCGGTAACCTCTGCCGAGGCTCCCCCCTCCTGGCAGCATGACGAAGCCGCACTGCTAGCCATGAATGACAGCGACTATGGTGTGCAACTTGGTGCTTTTGCCAATCTGAATGCTGCGCTCGCTGTGCGGCAGACTTACCCGGAGCTGCCTGTGCTGATTTACCAGCGACAGCTGAATGGGCAATCACAGTGGGTGGTGCTGCTTGCTCCCTACGCAACGGCCAATCAGGCCAGAGCTATGCGGGCGGAGCTCCCTGCAAGGCTTAGGGCTGAGACTCCCTTTATCAAAGCCATGCAGCAGGTTTGGCAGGAAATTCATGCAGCACAACCAGCACAAGGCAGTCGTCGGCAATGAGCAAATCCAAGCAACGCGCTTTCCTGAAATGGGCCGGTGGCAAGTACAACCTGGTCGAAGCGCTTTCACGTTTTTTGCCGCAGGGCGATACACTGGTCGAACCCTTTGTTGGCGCTGGCTCGGTTTTTTTGAATACCCAGTATTCACGCTATCAGCTCAATGATATTAATCAGGATTTGATCAGCCTGTACCAGATTGTTAAGCAGCAGCCAGATCAGTTTGTAGCCGATGCCAGAGCCTGCTTTGTAGCAGCCAGTAACCAAAAAGACTGTTACCTCAATTTTCGGCAGCGGTTTAATCACAGTGTCGATAGCTATGAGCGCGCAGTGCTCTTTTTGTACCTTAATCGCCATGGTTACAATGGCTTATGCCGCTATAATCTAAAAGGGTTGTTTAATGTGCCCTTTGGGAGCTATAAGAAGCCTTACTTTCCGGAAGCTGAACTGTATTTTTTTGCCGAAAAGGCCCAACAGGCAGAGTTTAGTTGCAGCAGCTATCAACAGGTGTTTGCGGACCTAACGCCAGGCTCGGTGGTGTATTGTGATCCTCCCTATGTACCGCTAAGTAAAACTGCCAGTTTTACCAGCTATGCCCGTCAAGGCTTTAATCTGGATGATCAGGCGCAGTTGGCCAATTTGGCAGAGCAAGCATCCCAGCAAGGCAGCACTGTGCTGATCAGCAATCACGACACCACCCTTACCCGGAAAATTTATCAGCAAGCAAGCCTGCATCCGATCCAGGTAGCGCGTTCAATCAGTCAAAAAGGGGATGGACGAAAGAAAGTGGCAGAGTTATTTGCTTTGTACCAGCCGCCAGTCAGCAATGTGATCAGCGTAGTACCCAAGATACGACAAGCAGCACGCTAACGACAAATATCAATGCCATCACCAGGCCAACAATGATGTAAGGCAGAGGGCTCTTGGCAGTAAAGTCTTGTTGTCGTTGCTGTTCGGATTGAACACCTATAAAAGCGCCCGCAACTGCTTTTAATACCTGTTTCCAGGAGGCTGGTTTATGGGTTGTCATTGTTCACTGGCAGCATGCGGTCCAGCAGTTCGAGCAAATCTACAAAGTGAAACTGTGAAGAGCGGCTTTGCCCTTGCAACCAGCTTAGCCAGCTAAACTGATTAGAGCATTCGAATGAAGTCTGGCAGTGCAGTGATTTGTGGTCAGAGTGCATCAGCAAAACAGCACTACCGGCCAGTAGCACTGACACCAGTATGGCGATACGCGTTTTATGCTGCAATAAAGCTTTCATCATTGAAATCCCGGAGCATTCTGACAATGGCGATTACCATAGCAGAAATCCAGCCGGGATACAAGTTATTTACTTTTAAGCTGATCTGTTGTGCAGTTTCGCGCCTCTATTTGGCTAGAACGATGCAGTCAACCCAAAAAAGACAGCACGGTCACCACTTTCTTTTTTGGTGGCAAATGCCGAAGCGGTGAGGGTATCCGTGATGGCGAAATTCAGGCTGATGCCTAGATCGTACAGAGACTCATCGGAGTCTTCCCAACCGGCATGCAGACCAATGCTCCACTGATCATTCAAAGCAAACTCGGTAGTGGCTTCAATGTAGATATTATCGAATTCATCGTAATAGAAGGTGATGCCAGCAAAACCAAAGTCGATACCAAGATGGTATTCGAGATAGTCTTCATCAATACCATCAAAACGGTATTGCAGCACACCAATATCCAGGGCAATGCTATCACTGACATCAAAACCATAGCCAAGATACAGGTTGGTTTCAGAGCCAACCTCTTGATCTGTAGTGCCCCAAAATCCGGCATAAAAGCCCTGATAGTCCGCTTCAATAGAACCTTGGACATGGAAGTGATTGGTGAGCTTGTAACCCCGGAAGACATACTTGGTCATGCCGCTTACTTCAGCACTGATGCCGATTTCGTCGGCCTGGCTGGTGCCATGGCTGCCGATGGCGATGAGTAACGCGCTGGCTAAGATGGTTTTCTTCATTGCAGTTGTCCTTATGTTTTGATTATCACACTGCAATTCCAAGAACTATGCCAGCTTACTTTATTATTTAAAATCATATAATTAATGTTTTACCCTTCATCCTGCAATGTTGTTTTGTGCTGCGCTGGTGCAAGGCTGCTTGCTTTTTGTGCAGCAAAGTCGGGTGCTTTTCCAGCGTAAATTCAGTAAAGTAGCCATTCTTTTCGGCGTGGAGAATCCCTGATGCAACCTTACTTAATTGCCCCGTCCATTTTGTCGGCCGACTTCGCCCGCTTAGGCGACGATGTGGATCAGGTGCTGGCGGCAGGTGCCGACGTGGTGCACTTTGATGTGATGGACAATCATTATGTGCCTAATCTGACGATAGGGCCTATGGTGTGTCAAGCACTGCGTGATTATGGCATTCAGGCACCGATTGATGTGCATTTAATGGTAGAGCCGGTGGATGCCTTGGTCCCACAATTTGCCGAGGCAGGTGCCAGCATCATTAGCTTTCACCCCGAGGCCAGCCGTCATGTAGACCGCACCCTGCAATTGATCCGCCAGCATGGCTGTGAAGCAGGTCTGGTGCTGAACCCGGCCACACCGTTATCGGTGCTGGATTATCTGATGGATAAAGTCGATTTGATTTTGCTGATGTCGGTCAATCCAGGTTTTGGTGGTCAAAGCTTCATTCCTTCAACTTTGCACAAGCTAAAACAGGTCCGGCAGCTGATCGACCAATCCGGCCGGCCCATCCGGCTGGAGGTGGATGGCGGCGTCAAAACCGACAATATTGCTGAAATCGCCGCCGCAGGCGCTGATATGTTTGTGGCTGGTTCAGCCATTTTTAACAGCCCGAGTTACCGCGATACGATAGATGCGATGCGGGCGGAGTTAGCCAAAGTGCAGTAACAGCTGCTGCCTTTAACCGCTGCATGCGGTTATACTGCATGACTCGTTTCAACACCCTACTACGGACAGGATTTATGACAAGCAAGCCGATCGTGCTCAGTGGAGCGCAACCTTCAGGACAACTGACTATTGGCAATTATTTGGGCGCGCTACGGCAATGGGATCAGATGCAGGACGACTACAACTGTTTGTATTGCATCGTTGATTTGCACGCCATTACCGTGCGGCAAGACCCAGAAGCGCTTAGAAATGCCTCCTTGGACAGCCTGGCGCTGTATTTAGCCTGTGGCATTGATCCTGAGCGTTCCAGTATCTTCATGCAATCCCATGTTGCTGAGCACAGCCAACTGGCCTGGGTACTCAATTGCTACACCCAATTTGGTGAATTGGGACGGATGACGCAATTTAAAGACAAGTCCGAGCGCCATAACAACAACATCAATGCCGGCCTCTTTACTTACCCGGTATTGATGGCCGCAGACATTTTGTTGTATCAGGCCAATCAAATTCCGGTTGGTCAGGACCAAAAGCAGCATCTGGAGTTGGCAAGGGATGTGGCGATGCGTTTTAATGCGCTGCATGGCAATGTCTTTACCGTACCAGAGCCTTTTATTCCCAAGGTAGCGGCCCGGGTGATGAGCCTGCAGGATCCGACGAAGAAAATGTCGAAGTCCGACGACAACCCGCAAAACTTTATTGGCTTGTTGGAAGATCCCAAAGTTATTGCTAAAAAAATCAAACGGGCAGTGACCGACTCGGACGATCCACCACGGGTGACCTTTGATCTGGAAGCCAAGCCTGGCGTGGCCAACCTGCTGAGTATTTTAAGTGGTGTCACTGGCAAAACGGTGGCTGAGCTTGAAGCCGACTACGAAGGCAAGATGTACGGCCACCTGAAAACGGATGTGGCCGATGCGGTGGTTGCCTTGCTGGAACCTTTGCAGCAGCGCTTTAAAGAGATCCGGGCCGATCAAAATCTGATGCACAAAGTTTTGCACCAGGGAGCTGAGCAAGCACGGCATCGGGCTGCGGCTACCTTACGCAACGTCTACGACGCCGTTGGCTTTGTTCTGCCTTAAAGGGAACTGAAGTGAATGCGCCTCAGTCATTGGCCGCCTATGAGGCGCTGTTGTTTGTGCTGGCTGCCGCTTGCGGTGGCATCCTTCGTTTCTGGCTCAGTAATCAGCTGAGCCGCTGGCTTGGTATGGCTCTGCCCTGGGGCACCCTGGTGGTGAACGTGAGCGGGGCTTTTGCCATGGGTTACCTTTTCGCACTGTTGCTGACTGGGGGGGCTCCCTCGCTCTGGCTGATTATTGGGGTTGGCTTTTTAGGAGCCTACACCACGGTATCGAGTTTCAGTTGGCAAAGCTTCAGCTTCTGGCATGCCGGCAGGAGAACCAGAGCCCTTGCCAACATCGCTCTGACCCTATTGCTTGGTATCATCGCCGTTGCCTTTGGCTTTTACTGGGGGCCGAGGTGAGCATTCGTCCGCACATCTACTTGCTGGTTGGGCTGGGCTCTGCTTTAGGAGCCAGCGTGCGCTTGCTGCTGTCGGTGGGGCTCTATCAGCCTGATGGGCTCTGGCCCTGGGCGACCTTGTTGACCAATTGCGTTGGCTCCATGGCTATGGGGTTTTATGCCACCATGGTGAGTGAGCAGGGTGCCTGGCAGGTGAGTGAAGCGCAAAAGCAGTTTGTGCTGGCTGGCTTGTGCGGTGGTTTTACAACCTTCTCCGTATTTAGTCTGGAGTGCCTTTGGTTGCAACAGGCTGGGTATCCTACCTTGGCACTGGCCTATCTGCTGCTGTCATCGGTTGGCTGGTTGTTATCGGTATGGCTGGGACACCATTTTGCCCTGTTAAAAGTACGCCGTTAAACGACCATCAGTTGATCATTCTGTCATTACCGCATAGCTCGTATTTTAGCCAATGCTGGGCATGGATTTTTCATGACAGCAACCGTTTTCATTGGCCTATTGAGCCGGTTTAGGTATATTGGAAAAAAACGGAATCACAGGTGGGGCTATGGTGGAATTGACCCGCATCATGCATGTTGAAGACGATGAGTCGATTCGCATGATTACAGAAATGGCTCTGGTAGACGTGGCAGGCTTTGAGTTGCTCAGCTGTGACAGTGGTCAGTCGGCGCTGGAGCAAGCCGAGGCTTTTGCGCCAGAGTTGGTTTTGCTGGATGTGATGATGCCAAAAATGGATGGCCTGCAAACATTGGCAGAGCTTCGCAAACTTCCTTCATTCGCTTTAACGCCGGTGGTCTTTATGACGGCCAAAATTCAGCAGTCGGAAAAGCAGCAATACCTGGATGCGGGTGCTACTGCAGTGGTGGAAAAACCCTTTGAGCCGATGGAGCTGGGCAATATCCTGCGGGCTTTATACCAGCAAGCTAAAAAGGTTTAGGAGCACAGGATGCAGCCACCCTCCCTTCCAGACAACGAAACTGAGCGCTTGCTGGTATTGCAGCAGACTGCTTTGCTGGATACACCCTGCGAACCTCGTTTTGATCGCCTAACCAGGTTGGTGCAGCAGTGTTTGCAAACCGACATCGTGTTAATTTCGCTAGTGGATGAAGAGCGGCAATGGTTTAAATCGAGACAGGGGTTGGATGCTTGTGAAACCAGCCGCGATATCTCTTTTTGTGGTCATGCTATTCTGAGTTCCGAGATTTTGCAGGTACCCGATGCCAGCCAAGATCCCCGCTTTACCGATAATCCTTTGGTAACGGGAGCTCCCCATATTCGCTTTTATGCTGGTGCGCCGCTTCAGGTCGATGGCCATAATATTGGTACCTTGTGTCTGATTGACTCAAAGCCCCGGATGCTAAGTGCCGGTGAGCAAGTGATCCTGCGTGAGTTTGCCAATGCCATTGAGCAGGAAATTCAGGACCGACTGCAAGAGCAGGCCCACCAACAACTGGCTGAGCGTGAATTGCGCTATCGCTCGGTGCTGGAAGGGACCCGTATTGGTACCTGGGAATGGAATGTGCAAACCGGTGCCACCATTTTTAACGAGCGCTGGGCCGAGATTGTTGGTTATACCCTGGATGAACTTGCGCCCATCAGTATCGATACCTGGTTAAGCCTGGCTCATCCGGAGGATTTAAAAGAGTCTGCAACTATGCTGGAACGGCATTTCCAGGGGGAGCTTGCTTTTTACGATGTAAAATGCCGGATGAAACACAAAGAGGGGCATTGGGTCTGGGTGCATGACCGCGGCCGCGTGGTGACCTGGACCGACGATGGCCAACCTTTAATGATGTATGGCACCCATGCGGACATTACTGATCAAAAGCAGGTTGAGAAAGATTTACGGGAAAGCCGCGATCAGTTTCAAACCCTGGTAGCCAATATACCCGGCATTACCTATCGCTGTCTGGCTGATAAACACTGGACCATGGTGTACATGAGCGGCAGCATTGACCCATTATCCGGGTATCCGGCCAGTGACTTTATCCAGAATAAAGTACGCAGCTATGCCAGTGTGATCCATCCGGAGGACGCTCTGCGACTGGAAGATGAAATCGCCAAAGCCGTCGCGGAAAAAAGCAGCTGGTTGCTGCAGTACCGGGTGCTGCATAAAGACGGCTCAGTGCGCTATGTGGAAGAGCGCGGTATGGGGGAGTACAACCAAGATGGCAGTCTACACTACCTGGATGGTTTTATTCTGGATGTGACCAATGAAAAGACCCTGAAACGTCAGCTGCTGAAATTGACGGAGCAATTGCCCGGTGTGGTGTATCAGTTCCAGCAATGGCCGGATGGTCGTATAGCATTCCCTTATGCCAGCGCCAATCTGAAAAAAATTTATGGAGTGAGCCCGGAAGAGGCCAAAGCAGATGCCAGTCCGGTTTTTCAGGTGATATTATCTGAAGACTTAACTGCTGTGGCCGATAGTATTGAGCGATCGAGGTTGGAACTATCGCTCTGGCAACACGAATACAGGGTTCGCAATGAACAAGGCGAAGTGATGTGGTTGTCTGGGCGGGCGATGCCCGAATCCATGCCGGATGGCAGTGTGCTCTGGCATGGCTACATTTACGATATTACCGAAACCAAACAGCATTACCTGGCGCTGGAGCAGGCCAACGAGCAGCTGCATCTGGCGCAGCAACGGCTGGAGCTATCCAGCCAGCAGGCTCGGATCGGGTACTGGCAAGCGTCACTCAAAACAGGTTACTTGTGGTGGTCGCCAATGATTTACGAGGTTTTTGGTTTTGATGCCGCGACGACGGAGCCAAGTGTAGCTTTATTTAAAAGTACCGTACACCCGGACGATTTGCCGCTGGTACAGGCGAGTGAGAGTCAAGCCCAGCAAACTGGCTTGCACGATGTGGTGCACCGTATTATTCGCCCGGATGGCGAAATCCGCTGGGTACATGAACTGGCGCAAATGTTGCCCGAAGCAAACAATCCGGAGCTGATGATGATTGGCTCGGTGCAGGATGTCACCGAGCGGATGCGGCTGCAGCAATTAAAAGATGAGTTTATTTCCACAGTCAGTCATGAACTGCGCACCCCACTAACCTCCATCAATGGTGCCTTAAAGTTACTGTTGGCCACACAAAGCAGCACCATGACTGAGAAAGGACAAAAGCTGTTGCAGGTTGCCAGCAGCAATAGCGATCGCTTACAGCAGCTGATCAACGATTTACTGGATATTGAAAAACTGATTGCCGGTAAAATGAGTTTTGATCTCAAAGTGCAGCCCATAGTGCCCTTATTGCAACGAGCCATGCTGGATCATAGCACTTTCATTCAGAAAGCTGGTTTGCAGCTTACTCTGGATATCGCTCCATCGGCAGAGCACGCTCAGGTGCTGTTGGATGAACATCGATTGCAGCAAGTTTTAGCGAACTTGCTTTCCAATGCAATGAAGTACTCGCCGGAGCAGGGGACTGTGTATTTGCAGGCGCGGTTATCCGGAGCTGAGCTGGAAATTGCGGTGCAGGATCAGGGGCAGGGGATCCCGGTAAATTTTCACGACAAACTGTTCCAGCGCTTCTCCCAGGCAGATGGCAGTAGTGCAAAAGAAAAAGGTGGCACGGGTTTAGGCCTGGCCTTGTGCAAAGAGTTGGTCGAGGGCATGGGAGGGCGTATTTCGCTCGATACCAGTTACCAGCAAGGGGCCCGTTTTTGCATCTGGTTTCCGCTCATAACTGAAGTGGGTAGCCAATAGACCATGCTGGCGGTCGTGGCCAAAACGGATCCAGTGCAAACAGCAGGCCAGCCAATCCGATGAAAACTCGATCAAGCGAAATCACTTGGTCGAAATCGAGTGCTTGCATAGAATAGGCACCAATTTTTACTGTTACGGCAGTCAGCAGCTAACGTAGCGGCTCAGTACGGATCCAATCATGGTATTGATGATAGACAACTACGATTCCTTTACCTGGAATCTGGTGCAGTATTTCCAGCAGTTGGGCCAGCAGGTGCTGGTACGACGCAACGATGCCATTGACGTGGCTGGTATTGAGCAGTTGGCGCCGGATTATCTGGTGATCTCTCCCGGTCCCGGCACCCCGGAGCAGGCCGGGATTTCATTGGCTGTGGTGAAGCACTTTGCCGGAAAAATACCGCTGTTGGGCGTTTGCCTTGGGCATCAGGTCATTGCCCAGGCGTTTGGTGCTAAGGTGGTGCGGGCGCGTCAGGTGATGCATGGTAAGAACTCCTGGATCCGCCATAGCAACCAATCTATTTTTGCCGGCTTGCCAAACCCGCTGAGCATTACCCGTTATCATTCACTGGTGGTAGCGCCTGACAGCTTGCCGGCTGAGCTGTCTGCTTTGGCCTGGACGCAGACGGCCGGTGCTGAGCAGGATGAGTTGATGGCGCTAAAGCACAACACCATGCCGTTAGTGGGGGTGCAGTTTCACCCTGAGGCCATTTTATCCGATGCAGGTTTGGTGTTGTTGCAGCAGTTTTTAGTGCAAAATAATGGTCCGTTGCCAGGAGTTGCTTGACAGCAAGTGATGGGCTAAGCAGTATGAAAAACAATTTTTTTCTAAACAATGCACGAGGCTAAAATTCAGTGATGAATGCCCCAGCGGTAGGAACCGATTTCTCATTACGTTTCTTTGATGTCCTGATTGGGGTTGATCCAGCACGACGACAAGGCAAAACCGGCCAGCAAGAACAAGCACAGCAACGAACCTTGTTGGCAGTAGAAGCAGCCGCCAGAAAAGCGCGGATGGCGGATGCCAAAGCAAAAGAACAATTTGGTGAATTTGCGCAGGCGCATTTGCACGATCAGGTCGCCGACTTATTGGCTGAGCGGCTCACCTCGCTGGAAGATGTTAAAGCCAGCTTGTTTGATTTGACGCCCGATTTTTATGCCTTGCTGGATTTGCTCAGTGCGAAAGCTGTCACCTTAAACCAGTTAGATCCAGCCATTAAGAAAGTACCCTGGTTGGTGGAAGACCTGCTCAAGCTCATCAATCAACCGAAATACCGGGGACGAACCGCCTCCGGCGGCTTGATTAAAGATGTAAAAACCGGCTTGCGCTTTCTTGGCCTCGAAACTTTACAGCTTATTATTCCATTGTATGGAATGAAGCGTTGCATGCCGCATTCGACCGAGCCTTTTCATGGCTTAAAAAACGTCTTGTGGGAGTACAGCCTGGCAACAGCGAATGCTGCCAGAACGCTGGCAGAACTGTACCGTGAACATCCTTATACCGCTTTTTGCAGTGGCTTGTTTCATACGCTGGGGCATGTTGCTGTGGTGCGCAGTTATTTAAGAACTTACCAGCAGGTTAAGCGCGATGAACTGCTCAAAGCACGAGAGGCGCGGGATATTAAACTGATCGATGCGTTGGATGTACTGGAGCCCGAAGCCGATTTTTTGAGTGAGCAACTGACCGAGCATGCTGCGGTGCTGAGTGCGGACCTAACATCACGCTGGGGCTTGCAGCGACTGCCACTCTGTCAGACACTCGATCAGTTGGCTGAAGGCGTTGGCTACAGTGGTGCCTCGCCCATGGCCCGGGTGGTGCAGCAAGCTCAGACCTTTGTGCAATGGCAGCAATTGAAAAAACGCCAACGGCTGGAGCCCGCCGAAATGCAGAGCATGCTGAAAGCCGTTGGCATGACCAAAGACGCTTTACAACTGCTGGTACAGACCAATTTGCTGAAATTGGATGTGGAAGGCTAAATTTTTTTTCCGATAAACATGCAAAGTGCCAGAGCAGCTGCGGCAGCTTACTGCTTTCTGGCCAGCAAGGATGGTTTCTTGCTTGTTTGTGCTGGCGGCTTCATTTGTAATGAATCGTGCCTGCTTAGTTATTCACTCCCTGTGCAAATCTATCTGTAGCCCTTGTTTTTATTGGCTTCGCTGCGTTTTGCACTGCAGACAGCGCTGAAATATTCTGCAATAATGCCTTATCAAAGTTGCGATGTCTTAGTGTAGAACACTGCATCCAGGCCACTAGCAAAAGAGGTAAGCAATCAATGGCAGAACATATTCAGGTCACCCGCAGTTTGTTTGATGACGTGATGGTCCCCAACTATGCCCCGGCGAAAATGATACCGGTAAAAGGCCAGGGATCACGGGTTTGGGATCAGGAAGGCCGTGAGTACGTCGATTTTGCCGGTGGTATTGCAGTCAGCAGTTTAGGGCATTGCCACCCGGCTATGGTGAGCGCTTTAACAGAGCAGGCCGGCAAGTTATGGCATTTAAGTAATGTGCTGACCAATGAGCCGGCACTGCGCCTGGCCAGCAAGCTGGTGCAACAGACCTTTGCCGAAAAAGTCTTCTTTGCCAATTCTGGAGCAGAAGCCAATGAAGCCGCTTTTAAACTGGCGCGGCGCTGGGCACTGGATGCACATGGCGAGCACAAGCAAGACATCATCTCCTTTAGCAAAAGCTTTCATGGCCGTACCTTTTTTACCGTAACGGTTGGCGGTCAGGCCAGTTACTCCGATGGCTTTGGTCCAAAGCCAGGGGCTGTACTCCATGCCGAATTTAACAACCTGGATAGCGTCAAAGCTTTAATCAGTGAGCGCACCTGTGCGGTGGTACTGGAGCCTATTCAGGGCGAGGGTGGTATTATTCCTGCCACTCAGGAGTTCCTGGCTGGCGTACGGGCACTCTGTGATCAGCATCAGGCCTTGCTGGTGATGGATGAAGTGCAAACCGGCGTAGGCCGTACCGGCCAGTTGTATGCGTACATGAACTACGGCGTGACGCCGGATATTCTGACCACGGCAAAATCTCTGGGCGGCGGTTTCCCGATTGGTGCTATGCTAACCACCACCGAGATTGCCAAACACCTGAAAGTTGGCACCCATGGCACCACCTACGGTGGCAATCCACTGGCTTGTGCTGTGGCTGAGGCGGTGATTGACACCATCAATACGCCAGAAGTACTGCAAGGCGTCCTGGCCAAAGAGCAACTGTTCCGGCAGCGGTTGGATGCGATTAACGAACAATACCAGGTGTTTAGCGAAGTGCGTGGAAAAGGTATGTTGCTGGGCGCGGTGCTGAATGAGCAGTACCAGGGCCGGGCACGGGATTTCTTCCTGGCGGCAGCGGATCATGGCTTGATGGCGCTGGTTGCTGGGGTCAATGTAGTGCGCTTTGCGCCATCTCTGGTCATCACTGAGCAGGATATTCAGGATGGCATGGATCGCTTTGAAAAAGCCGTCGCCCAAGTGGTGAATGCGGCCTGACCGATAAAAAAGCAATAAGGCGTTTAAACGTCGAAATGAAGCACTGAGGCAGCCTGGCTGCCTCTTTTATCTGTTCCTAATTGGAGTAAGCGACAATGATTGTGATTCGCCCAATCCGTGCCGATGACTATGCTGCCTTGTACGACATTGCGGTAGAGTCTGGCCATGGCTTTACCTCCTTACCGGTCAACGATGAGCTCTTGATGCGTAAAATCAGCCGCTCAGAGCGCTCGTTTCAAAAGACCGTGACGACGCCGGGTGATGAAGGCTACTTGTTCGTATTGGAAAATACTGAAACCGGCCTGGTGATGGGGACCAGCGCGCTCGAGGCAGCGGTTGGTTTGGATGATGCATTTTATCATTATCATCTGGGCAAAGTGGTACATAGCTCCCGCTCGCTCAATGTGTACAAAACGGTCGATATTCTGACTTTATGCAACGATTACACCGGCGCCAGTGAGTTGTGCACCCTGTTTTTACGGGAAAACTGCCGGCAGAAGAACAACGGAAAGCTGCTATCCAAGTTCCGGTTTTTATTCTTAAAAGAGTTCAGTGAGCGGTTCTCTGATCGAATCATTGCCGAAATGCGCGGGGTTTCTGATGAAAATGGTAACTCTCCATTCTGGCAATGGTTACAGGAGCACTTTTTTTCAGTAGACTTCCCCACGGCAGACTATTTGACCGGTATTGGTCAGAAAGTCTTTATTGCCGAGCTGATGCCAAAGTATCCCATTTATGTCAGCTTGCTCAGTAAAGAAGCACAAGCGGTTATTGGCCAGGTGCATGGTAAAACCCGGCCCGCTATTTCTTTACTGCAGTCGGAAGGGTTCTCGCATCGTGGCTATGTGGATATTTTCGACGCCGGCCCAACGGTCGAAGCCAATCTGGAGCACATTCGGTCGGCGCGTGACAGTGAAAAGCGGCAGGTTCGCATAGGTGATGTGCCCAAAGGGCAGCCTTACATGGTGTGCAACACACAGCTGCAGAATTTCCGCGCTACCTGGCTGGAGCTGGCTGTGCCAGAAGACAGCGATGAAGTGGTGCTGCCTGCAGCCTGTGCTGAAGGGTTACTGGTTCAGGCCGGTGACTGGGTTCGTTTAACCAGGATTTAATTCCTGTATTCTGAAACAGTAGTTTTGGATCAGAAACTAATTTAGGGGAGTAGCATGACACATCCTGTACAGTTTATTCAGGGCGAGTGGGTGGCTGGTGAAGGCCATTCGTTTGTATCCATCGATCCAGCCAAGAACCAACAGGTGTGGCAAGGCAATACTGCATCCGCTGCACAGGTGCAAGCGGCTGTGGCCTCAGCCAGGGCTGCTCAGTATAGCTGGGGACAGCTCGGCTTTGAGGAGCGCTTAGGCTATGTCAAAGCCTTTGGGGAGCAGTTAACGGCCAAAAAAGAAGTGCTGGCAGCGTGCATCGCGGAAGAAACGGGTAAACCCTTGTGGGAAACCCGTACTGAGGTGGCGGCGATGATTGGCAAAATTGATATTTCCGTGCGTGCTTACCAGGAGCGTACCGGCAGCAAAGAAAACCCCATGCCACAGGGTAAAGCTTTCCTGCGGCACAAGCCGCATGGCGTAGTCGCGGTGTTTGGGCCTTACAACTTTCCGGGGCACTTACCCAATGGTCACATTGTGCCGGCCTTACTGGCGGGCAATACCGTGTTGTTCAAACCAAGTGAACTGACGCCAAAAGTCGCCGAACTGACGGTAAAGCTATGGCAACAGGCTGGCTTACCGGCAGGCGTGTTGAGCTTGCTGCAAGGTGAAGTAGAAACTGGCAAAGCGTTAGCCAGCCATGACGATATCGATGGCTTGTTCTTTACCGGTAGCTCCCGTACCGGTCACATTCTGCACCAGCAATTTGCTGGCCGGCCAGAAAAAATTCTGGCACTGGAGATGGGCGGTAACAATCCGTTGATCGTGCAAGATGCGGCGGATATTGATGCGGTAGTGCATGATATTGTCCAGTCAGCCTTTATCTCATCTGGCCAGCGCTGTACCTGTGCCCGCAAACTGTTTCTGCCGGCGACCGAGCAGGGTGATCGTATTCTGGCGCGGTTACTGGATGTGACTGCCAACATCAAGGTCGGCTTGTACGATGATGACGATCAGCCATTTATGGGCTCAATGATTTCGGTGGCAGCCGCCAAAGGCATGTTGGATGTGCAAAGCCAGCTGCAAAAAATGGGCGGTCGCTCGCTGCTGGAAATGAAGCATCTGCAAGCAGATACCGGCCTGGTGTCTCCGGGTATCATCGATTGCAGCAACATTCAGGATTTTCCGGATGACGAGCACTTTGGTCCCTTGCTGAAAGTGTTCCGTTTTAGCGATTTTGATGCCGCCATTGATGCTGCCAACCGCACCAGCTTTGGTTTATCGGCTGGTTTACTCAGCGACAGTGCTGAACTCTATGAGCACTTTTTCCGCCGTATTCGTGCCGGTATTGTTAACTGGAACCGTCCAATTACCGGAGCCAGCTCAGCAGCGCCTTTTGGTGGGATTGGCAAAAGTGGCAATCACCGTGCCAGTGCATATTACGCCGCGGATTACTGCGCCTACCCGGTGGCCTCGGTTGAGCTTGAGAAGGTGCAGTTGCCGGAGCAACTTTCACCCGGACTGAAGTTCTAACTAAAAGCCGGCACAGAAAAAAATTTAATCGGGGCTTAGGCCCCGATTTGTTTTCTGGGCTAAATTTTGCTTAACTGTTAGGCAACTACAGCACTCTTAAGGCAGTATCGCGACCATGGTGATCGATAAACCCGGCTACGAGCACTTGATCCAGTTTCTGGCAGAGAATTTGTCTTTGTTTGAACAGGCCGGTACACCCAGAGCAGATAACAAAAGCGTCGGCGAGTTCTTAGAAGAGTGCATCGCAGAACAAATCATTCACCTCTGTACCCAGCATACCGAGCTGGAAATGAATCACCGCAGCATTATTATCCGTGAGGTTGATGGCATTGTGTACGACTTCCAGGAAGTACTGTCCAGTGTGCTAGAGAACCCGGTGACCGAAGAACAGGCTGAAATTATTAGCGAAGTGGCGCTGCTGATAAAAAACCTGTTCGATAACGCTGTGGCTGATCTGTTTGACTGAGTAATTCCCCCACTGCTTTCGCTGGCAGCTTGCCAAAGTTTTCGCTAGAATATGCCCCCTTTGTGGTAATACCGAGGTTTTGTGATGGAAGCGTCTGTAAAGTGGCTGGACTCAATGACCTTCGTCGGCTGCTCTGGTAGCGGCCATCAGGTGGTGTTCGACGCCAACAAAGAGCAAAGCACAGCACCAAGCCCGATGGAGATGTTGCTGATGTCCGCCGGTGCCTGTTCATCGGTGGATGTGGTCAGTATTTTGCAAAAAGCCCGCCAGCAGGTGCTGCACTGTGAAGTCAAGCTCACTGCAGAACGGGCTGACAGCATTCCCCGGGTGTTTACCAAGATGCATCTGCACTTTGAAGTGACTGGGGTCAACCTCAGTGACAAGCAGGTGGCAAGGGCGGTAGAGCTATCCGCCGATAAGTACTGTTCGGTGTCGCTGATGCTGGCTAAAAGTGTCCAGGTCTCGCATTCGTTCAGTGTAAAAGCCGCGGAAGGGTTGGTGAAAGCCGACTGACTTCCTGTCGTCAAACCACTGTTGCCACAGGCAGCGGTCGTGGAGAGCACACTAAGTGATCAATCCGTTTGAGAAAATTAAGCTGCATGGCTTTAACAATCTGACCAAAAGCTTAAGCTTTAGCATCTACGATATCTGTTACGCCAAAACCGAGCAGCATCGGCAAGAATACATCGAGTACATCGATGAGCAATACAATGCCGACCGACTGACCGACATTTTGTGTGAAGTAGTGGATATCATAGGTGCCAATGTGCTGAACATCGCCCGGCAGGACTATGACCCGCAAGGTGCCAGTGTCACCATTTTGGTAAGTGAAGAACCGGTACTGGAAAATCCAGACAACTCGGAAAACCCAGGCCCTTTACCAGAGGCGGTCGTGGCCCATCTGGATAAGAGCCACATCTGCGTGCACACCTATCCTGAAGTGCACCCGCACGATGGCATCTGTACTTTCCGGGCCGATATTGAAGTATCGACCTGCGGTATTATTTCACCATTAAAAGCGTTGAACTTCCTGATCCACAGTTTTGAGTCCGATGTGGTCACCATTGACTATCGGGTCCGTGGTTTTACCCGCGATGTCAGTGGCACCAAGCACTACATCGATCACCCGATCAGCTCCATCCAAAACTTTATGGATGAAGAAACCAAAAACGCGTTTCAAATGATTGATGTGAACGTGTACCAGGAAAACCTGTTCCACACCAAAATGATGTTAAAGCAAGGCGATCTGGACAACTACCTGTTTGGTGTTGGCACCGACTCGATGAGCAAAGAGCAGGTGAAAGAAATCAGCAGCAAGGTGTTTAAAGAAATCCGTGAAATTTTCTACGGCCGTAATTTGCCTGATGTGAAGTAAGCTTGGTAAGCCACAGTCAATAAAAAACCGCTCAGCTGAGCGGTTTTTTATTGACTGTGGCTATGCAAGGTAGCTGCATGGTTTTTTTGTTGTCACTTGAATTACCAATGATGTTACATCAGTAACTCAGTGTTATTTTTTGTTGATTTTTTATCCCTCCTCATTTATAAAAGCAACCTTTATGAATCTAGAGGTGGCTATGAAACTATTTCCTGTAACAACTATGCTGGTGCTTTTCTCTGCAATGGCGAATGCTGATTGCTCTGGTCTGCAATGTGCTGGTGTGACCAACACCTTTTTACAGTCGCTAAAAACAACGACAACAGATGTACAGCTTGGTTTCCCAGCTGGAGTGAATGCGGCTTTAGATTGCGAGCTACACGCGGGCCGCTATGCCAAGTTGATGGCAGACTCGCCACTATTTAAAAGTCAGCATGCCATTGTGTTAACGGCTATTGCTTCCAATACCCCTCTACTTGTTCGATTTGAGCCCACCGAAGCCTATTGCACCGTTTCTGAAGTGGAAATACTGGTCGTCGAATAATTTAATCCTGATTTATTTTTGGAAGGGACTCTAGGCATGGTTTCGTTCTGCGCTCGTGTAATATTTCTTGGCACTCTGTTTTTTTTCACTATATTGCGCCCCCTTATGGCCAGCACAGTGTGGGTTGACTGGAGTGGTGATTACTATGTGGAAATCCCAGCGACCATAATTAGCCATGCTGATGAGCTGTCTCCTGTACTACGGGCACGTGAAGACTATCCGTATTTACGCATTATCAAAGAGGGTGACCACTACCGGGTAGAACGGTTAACCCGGGCTGAGTTCGAAGCGCTAAGAGTAACTTTAACCGAAATTGGCAAGCGGTACCGAGGCGATTTTAGTGGGGACGGCCAGCCTGATATTTTGTTGCAAACCCGTGATGGTCTGGAGTTGTTGGTCTCTCATCTACAAAGCCGTGGTATACCACCTCAGGCACGCTCGTACAGCATTGGCAGTGTTGTTAGCGAGCAGATGCAGTTTCATGATATGAATCAGAATGGCCGGCTGGATCTGGTGGATCCGGAAGCTGGTACCGTTCGCTACGCGCAAGCTGAGGGGTTTTCTGTTACTTACCAGCAAGGTGATTACGTAGGCAGTCTGGCTGGTGAGCATCAGGTGACGCCTTCCGGCGAATTTTCGTACAACATACCGATCACTTTGGCACCATCGACAGGTCAGTTCCAGCCGCAGCTTTCACTGAATTACAGTTCAGGGGCACCCAACGGGCACCTTGGCGTCGGTTGGGCCATCGGTGGCTTGCGCAGTATTGTGCGTTGTGAACAGAACTTGGAGCTCAATGGCACCATCACGCGGGTAGATTTTTCTAACAGTGATCGCTTTTGTCTGGATGGACAGCAGTTAATTGCCCGCAGTGGACAGACCTATGGAGCCAATAATACCGAATACCGCACTGTGCAAAGCTCTTTTGAGCGCATTGTATCAAAAACAGGTAGTGGGGTGAGTGGCCCGGCGAGTTTTGAGGTACGGGATACAGCTGGCAATACTTACTTTTTTGGCCGCCACGGCAGTGACAACGATGCTTTGGTGATGGCCAATAATGGCCGTGCTTTTGTCTGGGCTTTGAAGCGGGTGCAGGATGCCTCTGGTAATTTTTACACCTTTCATTATCAACAGGTAGCAAACAGCCTGGAGTTTTATCTGACGCATGTGCGCTATACCGGTAATGGTGGGATAAATCCTGGCAATGAAGTACGTTTTATTTACGATACCAATCCCCTTGAAACAACGAACCGTCCAGACAAGCTGTTAACTTATATTGCAGGACAACCTATTACTACAACAAAGTTGCTGCAGCGCATTGAGTCCAGAGCAAATGGAAACCTGCTTCGCCGCTACGACTTAACCTACCACAATAACATGACGCTTGGGCCTAATGCACCCTCACGGCTGCAAAGCATCACCGCCTGTGATGGTAATTCTATAATTTCTCAAAGGAAATGCTTAAGTCCTACCCAGTTCCAGTGGAATCAACGCAATTACCATATCTTTTCTAATGATGTCAATGGCACCATTTCACGAAACAGCCGCTATAAAGGTCACCAGATGTGGGACTTTAATGGTGATGGGTTATTGGATATTGCTTATGTACGAAATAATCAGGGCAGCTCATTCGATCATTTGTATTTGATAGAAAACACAGGAACCAATATTGTTGAACGATGGCAGATGAATCACGCTGCCCATAAATCCTTTCGCAATACCTGGAAAGTTGTTGATATAGACAAAGACGGTAAGGATGAAATTATCTATCGGCATACAGATGGATATTGGTATCAAATACGTCACAATGGCAGTGGTTTTAGTAACAGTCGGATTTCGGGGTTGCCGCAAACCAATAGCGATGCCTATACCCATGTAGTGGATATGGATGGCGATGGTTTGCCTGAACTATTGCACACCGTAAATAGCCGTTTAACGGTGCAGCGTGGCACCAAGACCGGTTTTGCCAGTACGGCAGAAACGGTGCAGGTCAACCTAAATAGCCCTGGTCCTGATTACAGCGTTAGCTTGGTTCCCTTCGATCGTGAAGACAATACCATGCCAGCTACCGACTTTACCGGCAATGGTAAAGCCGACTTCATTATGCAAGTAAGGCAAACTTATACGGATCCGAATCCTCCTTGTCATGAGCCACCCTGCTATATCCAGCCTTTTAGTAGTACACACGATACTCAGGTTGAAAAAGCAATGGCTGGTGCTATCCAGCCAGTTTCTGCCACAGCATTGTATCCGGTTTCCCACCTGGTCGAGGAGTCTGAAATGGTATCAGACTCCAGGCCAAGCCTGCGTAACTCCAATAGTGCTGTTGATGATATCGCACTCCAAAATAGCTCATACAGCATGGTTTACTGGAAAATCCTGGTTGCAGCAAACCGTACCACACTAAATGAATACGCAACGATTGGCAGCACAAGCTTTATTGATCAGGTGCAACCAGCCGATATCAATGGTGATGGGTTAGCCGATATCTTGTACCGCCGTCGCTCCGATAAAATGTGGTTTTTACGGCTTAATAACGGAAATGGCTTTGAGCCTGCAATCCAGATCGCCGTGATTGATGAAGAGCAGTTAAATTTGGTGGATCTGTATGGGGATGGCCGTTTGCAAGTTGTGGAAGCGGCTAATGCTCATCGAGGTAAAAGCTTCCATTTACACCATCTGAATAATGGCCAGTTTGCTCGGCACTATTGGTTTTACTATGATTGCGAAGGAGATTACTGCAATAGTAGCTTCATCGATATGAATGGTAACGGCACCCCTGATTTACTGCGCTTTACCGGCCGTTATGAAATAAAATACCGTGCTGATAGTGGACGGGACCGTATTGTACAGGTGGTCGATGGTTACAATGAGCGCACCACCGTCAACTATTCCACTCTGGTGGTCCCGGGCGTGCATACCCGCCGCAGTGACGGCCCGTCAAAAAATTGGGGCAATGGTCATCTGGTACGCGATATCAAAGGCGCTGTGCCTGTGGTACGCAGTGTTCAAACATCGCAGGACAGCCTAACTTATACCTATACAGGCGGTAAGATGCAGGTAGGCCGCGGCATGCTGGGGTTTGAGCAAGTACAAATCACGAGTTGGGCCGCAGGCCAGCGCACCACCATGACTTACCGACAGGATGGCGACTATCGGGGCAATGTCAGTAATGTTCGGGTTGAGATCCGTATTCCCCCCTCTGGTGGAACAAGTCCAACCGATCCTTGCCTGATAGATCCAAGTTTATGCAACCCGGATCCATGTTTTGATGATCGGGTTTGTCGCCAACCCAATATGCTGCAATCCTTTAGCGATAGCACTGGCTTCTCATCCATGACAACATCCGCTGGCAGTTGGCGCTTAAAAAGTGAGACGACCACCAGCTATGCACTGCGTTCCAACAGTTTGTTCAGTACCAATGGCAACAAAACCCAAACGCGTTTTGCCTACCCAACCAGCTCTACCACACGGTTGTATAATACCGATACTGCTTCTGGTGGGGTGATCTCCACGCAAACGCAGCAAATCACCAGCATCGACTTGTTTGGTCAGCCACTGACTCAAATTGACAAGTTGGAGGATGCTTACAGCACCATCACCAGCACCACCACCAATGTGTATACCTTGGAACAGCATTTCGGTGGCAGACTTACCAGCAAAACGGTGCGTAAAGAGCGGCGCCATCATTACGGCAGTCAAACCCAGCCGGCCGCCATTACACTGCAAAACAGCTTTGGTTACGATAGTCGTGGCCGTCTTACCTCGATGACTTCCGACAGTGGCATTAGCACCAGCTATGTATTAAATACCTTTGGCTTAATCACCCGGGAAACGGTATCGGCCAGTGGTTTGCCATCCCGTGTGGTCCAACGGGGTTACGATAGTGCAGGTCGTTATCTGCTGTGGGAAGAAAATGCGCTTGGGCAAAGAACCAGTTATGACTACAGAGTGAATGGGCTCTTGGATTATACCCAGTACGCCAATGGCCAGCGGGTGTATCATGAATACAATGGTTTGGGGCGTTTGATTCGCACTATCACCACACCAGCCAACAATACCAGCAAAACCGGCTCTGCCGTGCTGGTAAGCAGTCAAAGCCAATACTGGTGCACCGCCAGTACCAGCCACTGCCCGGCAACAGCCTCTTACTACACCGAGTATGTAGCTCCTGGTACCGCTACCCGCCGGGTATACGCCGATTTGTTGGGCCGGGAAGTGCGTACCAGCACCCGCGGTTTTAATGGCAGTTGGGTCTACGCGGATACCTTCTACGATGCCAAAGGCCGGGTCGAGCGGGAAACCATTCCTCATTACGCTGGCACCAGCAACCCGGCGGCCACTGTATACAGCTACGATGAGCAGGGACGGGTGCTTGATGTTACCCGGCCAGATGGCTCGCTTTGGCAAACCGAGTACAATGGCCTGACCACAGTGAGCATAGCACCAGGCAATCGTCGTACTACCGAAGTGCTCAACAGTGCCGGCGAGTTGGTGCAGGTGATTGATGCCGCTGGCAGCCAGGCTAGCTACTACTACGATGCCAATGGAAAGAGCACCATACTGGCCGGCCCCAGTGGTAAAAATTTGGTGGTTCGTTACGACAAATGGGGCAACAAAACCCGCATTACCGATCCGGATGCGGGCGTCACCAACTACGTCTACAACGGCTACCACGAACTGGTCCGGCAGCAGGATGCCAAAGGCCAGGTGGTGGAGTACAGTTACGACTTACTGGGCCGGCAAACCAGGATGCTGCGTAAAACATCATCCGGTGCTATCGAGCATGATGTAGAAACCCGTTACGATACCGGTGCTTACGCCATAGGCCAGGTTAGCTCGGTGGAAGATAAAAAGACCAACTACCGCATCAGCTATGCCTACGACACCTTTGCCCGCAAGCGTCAGGAAACCATCCGCTTTGACGACGGGGCCACCTATACTCAGCAGTGGAGCTACGACAGTCAGGGGCGGCTACGCACGGAAACCGACGCCACTGGCGGCGGCCTGGTGTACAACTACAACAGCCATCACTGGCTTATCAGCATCGACGATAAAGATATTCAATCCGGTGGCTCGGCCCGCCGCTATTGGGAAGCTACAGCCGCGGATGCGCTGGGCAACATCACCCAGGATAAACTGGGTGACCGCATCAACCGTAGCCGGCAGTACGATGCCAACACCGGGTTGCTCACCCGCATTCAAACCACCGCCAGCGGCCAGCCACAATTGCAAAACTGGCACTATCGCTGGGATGTGTTGGGCAATCTGGAGTGGCGGCGCGATGATACGTTGGGCAATCGTGAAGATTTTACCTACGACACGCTCAACCGGGTACGGACCAGTCGTATTACCAGCCCTAAAGGCAACACCAATGTCACCATTGCTTACAATGCGCTGGGCAACATTACCTCTAAAACCGGGGTGGGCACTTACCATTACGAGAGCGCCCGGCCGCATGCGGTCACCCGGGTCACCGGAGCGCGGCCGAACAGCTACCAGTACGATGCCAACGGCAATATGGTGCGGGATAACGAGCGGCAGCTGAGCTACAACAGCTGGAACAAACCGACCCGGATCAGCAAAGGCAGCTATCAGGTCGATTTTAGTTACGATCCCTTTGGTAATCATTACAAACGGGTGGAGTTTGGTGGTGCCAATGGCAGCTTTGTACCGATTATGATGAGTAGCATCACCACCTTTATTCCGCAAATCAAGGAAACCCGCTACATCGGCAATGTAGAGCTGATCCGGATGGGCAGTGATACCTGGTTGCAGCGCCGTTATGTCGGTGGCGTGGCTGTGGTGAGCAAACTGGCAACCCAGAGCGCAGCGCAATCGATGATCCGCTATATGTTGTCTGATCACCTGGGCTCTACCCATGTGGTTGCCAATGCCAATGGCGTGGTAGAGCAGGTGATGAGCTTTGATGTATTTGGCGCAAGGCGCGATACTGAAAGCTGGGGCCTGCGTCATGCCGAAGCCAGCTCTGGGTTATTGACCAGTGCTTTAACACTGCGCGGCTTTACTGGCCACGAGCAAATCGACGATGTGGGCTTGGTGCATATGGGCGGGCGGGTGTACGATCCGATTTTGGGCCGCTTTTTACAAGCCGATCCGTTTATTCAGCAGCCGAATAATATTCAGAACTTTAACCGCTACAGTTATGTACTGAATAACCCGCTCAATGCGACCGATCCATCGGGGTATTTTTTCCAGATGTTGGTTATTTGGGCGGTTAATTATGTGGCCGCAGCCACGTTAACAGGAACCGCTTTAGCAGCCTTTACCATGGCAATGACCGCCTATCAGTACTATGGCTATGCCCAGATGGCGGTGGGGGCAATCCGTGCCATAGAGGGCGGTGGTACGGCGATGGCAAACTTTGCGGGAGGGATGGCGAAGGGGTTTGCCAAGGGGCAGATATTTAACTGCGTAACCGGGGCTGGGAAGTGTTTACTGGCCGGGGATGGGCAAACGCAAAAGGCAGGAGATGTAGACAATAGGCAAGGAACTGGTAGTACGGATAGTCGTGTAGCTCAGAATCACTCATTGAGAGGTGTGGAAGGGGAAAATCAAACAGACTTAGCAAATCTTCAAGACAAATATGATATATCAAAGCCACCCAAGCATATAGAGATGAGAGAAGGTCTAAATTACTCAGATTTACCGGAAGCACAAAAGTATGCAGTACATATGGCTGATGAGGCTTTAGTTGATACTATACAACGAGCACAAGCAAGTAATGACCCGCAAATGAGAGGTGTTTCACACCAAAGTGTTAAAGCAGTTTGGTATGATGATCCAAATGCAAGAGGAGCATGGAATGGACTAGACAGAGCCTACGCAATGGGTAGTCATAGGGCTGGTGAGAATATTCAATTTAACGGTCGTATTATGGTGCAGCTTCTTCCAGGAGGGCCAGGTTTACCTGGAGGTATCAATATGCTTCAGCGTGGCTATTTCGCCGTTGGTCATTCTGGTATGCCTTCTGGCAAAGGAGCTTTTAATTATGTTGTCGCTCATGAGGTGGGACACACTACATATTTGAACTCTCGAGTGCAAAATGCAGAGTCAAATGCAGATAGTTTTTACCTCAGGTTATTCAGGAGATGATATGAGAATTTTGATTCTGTCGGCTTTGTTTTTTATTGCCTCAATATCATTAGCTGATGAAGTTATCTATGTGTTGACTTCAGAGTTTAGTTTAGATAAGGATAAAGGTCTCTTAACTGAGGATAGTCATCATCCCGAAGGAGATAATAATATAGGCACGGATTTGCTCGAAGACTACTTCGTTGGTTACTCTATATATAATGATGTGATTTACAAATTAATTGGTAATCAAAAATACGGTGAGGTTGGGAAAGTAAATGATTGTAACGGCTATGGAGGAAAGTGTTTAGTCATTGATGGTTTTATCAGTATATTTATTCCAAGAGGTATCGGTGATGGTAAAGTTCTTAGTTGGGAATGGGATGGGTATAGATATAAATCAGCTATTACTAGAAATTATAGCCTTGTAGGGGTTGATCTGAATGTTATTGAAGTTTCAGGAAGCTGCGATAGTTGCTATTTCCGAGATGTTTGGTTTAGTTTGGATTTATCCTATGGGGTGGTTTCTTTTACTCTAAAATCTGAAAGTAGCTTGTTAGCGTTTACTTTAGGTAGCTCTCGTGGCTTTCTATCAAAGGAATAGTTCTTTTTCAAGTTATACTCATTTTATCAATTTATATATATGAACATGAAGAAAACTATCGGGTGTTTTTCTACTTTGAAAATGGTGAATTTTCCCTATTAGGGGTTGGTGCTCCTGTGTTGTAGGAAAAATAATTGCAGTAGATTTTATCTATCATCTTGATATTTAAATTTTTGCTCTTTAACAGCTTAAAATAAAACCCTCTTGAACTATTAGGTTCAAGAGGGTAACAACATCTGCGGTGATGATTAAAGACATTCAGCCCGGCCGCATGTGGTCACCCGGGGCACCGGAGCGCGGCCGAACAGCTACCAGTACGATGCCAACGGCAATATGGTGCGGGATAACGAGCGGCAGCTGAGCTACAACAGCTGGAACAAACCGACCCGGATCAGCAAAGGCGGTTATCAGGTCGATTTTAGCTACGATCCCTTTGGCAATCATTACAAACGGGTGGAGTTTGGAGGTGCCAATGGCAGCTATGTGCCGATTATGATGAGTAGCATCACCACCTTTATTCCGCAAATCAAGGAAACCCGCTACATCGGCAATGTCGAGCTGATCCGGATGGGTAGTGATACCTGGTTGCAGCGCCGTTATGTTGGTGGTGTGGCTGTGGTGAGCAAACTGGCAACCCAGAGCGCGGCGCAATCAGTGATCCGTTATATGCTGTCTGATCACCTGGGCTCTACGCATGTGGTTGCCAATGCCAATGGCGTGGTAGAGCAGGTGATGAGCTTTGATGTATTTGGCGCCCGGCGCGATACTGAAAGCTGGGGCCTGCGCCATGCTGAAGCCAGCTCTTGTTTGCGGACTAATGTGTTGATGCATACCTGAGGGATCCCCACGAATTTAAAGCTCATAGTATCAGCTCTTTTCCAATTTGATCACAGCCCAATCCAGCTCGGCAACCCAAAGCATGATTTGCTCTATGGCCGCGGCTATCTGTGCAGCACTTAGCCTGAGCCGTTCGAACTTGCATTGCCGCATGCCCAGATAATTGAAGGATAGCACCCGCCTGTTTCGCACTGTATTGGCCTGAAACTGCCGGTGTAGGCCCGCCATCTCTGTAGCCACACCCAGCATGTAATGCAGCCAGTTTGCCAGAGCGGCCAGTAAAATAAGGAGCTCCAAACGCGTTGGCTCAGTGGTGCCATGCGCATTGCTACCCAGCCCATAAGTACCGCTTTTCTGGTCCCGGAAGCTGGCTTCGATTTGCATGCGCTTGCCGTAGCAAGTTGCGATTTTATCGGCATAGTTCAGGCACTTTGGCAGGGACGAAACCAGCAGCCAGGGCTCTTTGTATTTGCGCTTTTTATCCCGTTTTCTGAGTTTCCAGCCAGTGCCGACCAGCACCGCCTGAGCTTGATAGCACTTGGCTTTGGTGAGCTCAATGCGCCCCAGGTGACT
>ERZ869909.331-NODE-331-length-64006-cov-87.328818_pt1 | contig 64006 bp, 55 predicted proteins | sample MGYA00520892_ERZ869909 | MGnify/ENA primary metagenome ERZ869909 (study PRJEB32215, sample SAMEA104723947) | bioreactor metagenome | biome: bioreactor; feature: anaerobic bioreactor; material: water | place: China | collected 2015-03-12 ...
AATCGACCGGCGGGTCGGTGTTCAACATCAACGCCATCCGTTCGGGCGAGCTGGAATTTGGCGTCGCGCAGTCGGACTGGCAGTATCACGCTTATAACGGCACCTCGCAGTTCGAGGAAACGGGCGCCTTCGAGGGGCTGCGTGCCGTCATGTCGCTGCACCCGGAACCCTTTACCGTTGTTGCACGCGCCGACTCCGGCATTACCACCTTTGAAGACCTGCGTGGCAAACGCGTGAATGTCGGCAATCCCGGCTCGGGCACGCGGGGTACAATGGACGTGGTGTTGGAGGCAATGGGCTGGACGCTGGACGACTTCTCCGTCGCTTCCGAGCTTCCCGCAGGCGAGCATTCCCAGGCGCTTTGCGACAACAACATCGACGCTTTCGTTTACCCGGTCGGCCACCCATCGGGCAATATTCAGGAAGCGACCACCGGCTGTGACTCTGTGCTGATCAGCGTTGACAATGACGCCATCCGCGCACTGGTCGAAGAACGCCCCTACTATCGCATGGCCACCATCCCCGGCGGCATGTATCGCGGAACCGATGCGGACGTCACTACCTTCGGCGTTGGCGCAACCTTCGTCACCTCGGCCGATGTTTCCGAAGAGGTGGTGTATCAGGTGACCCGCGCGATTTTCGAAAACCTCGACCAGTTCCGCACTCTGCACCCGGCACTCGCCAATCTGGATCCGAACGAGATGATCGCCGATGGTCTGTCAGCCCCCCTGCATGATGGATCGGTGCGCTACTTCCGCGAAGCCGGTCTCATGGACTGAGCGCGGGGCAACCGCGCGCTAACTCTGGCCGCGTCCCCAAGGGGGCGCGGCCTTGTCTGACCTCTGGAACCGGGGCGGACGTAAAATTTTTCCAGCCCGCGCAAGGGGAGGCGGTGGGAATGACCGACAACAAGAGTGGCGGCAAACGGTTCAGCGATGCCGAGCTTCAGGATCTTGTAGCCCAGTCCGACAGCGGCGCACGCAACCCGCGCAACCGGGCGGTGGCCTTGCTGATTTCGGGCCTGGCGCTGTTCTGGGCATTGTTCCAGATCTGGGTCGCCGAGCCGCAGTTCTGGTTCGGTCATCTTCCCTTCGTCAAGATCCTCGGCTCTGACCAGACGCGGCCAATGCATCTGGCCCTCGCGCTGACGTTGGCTTTTCTGGCCTATCCGGCAGCCAAGACATCGCCCCGCGACCGCGTCCCGCTTTATGACTGGATCCTTGCGGCGACCGGCGCGGGATGCGCACTCTATGTCTTCTGGTTTTCCAACCAGTTGGCAATGACCGCCCGCTCAGGCTTGCCCACGCAATCCCAAATCTGGGTTGGCGCGATCGGCATTCTTGTTCTGCTGGAGGCCAGCCGCCGCTCCCTGGGCCCTGCTCTGACGATCGTCGCCTCGATCTTCCTTGCCTACAGCTATTTTGGCACCGGCTGGCTGATCCCGGAACTTATCGAGCATCAGGGGCGCTCACTCTATTCGGTAGTCAACACACAGTGGCTTTCGACCGAGGGGGTTTTCGGCATCCCGCTCGGTGTCTCCACCGCCTTCGTCTTCCTGTTCGTGCTGTTCGGCTCGTTGCTCGACAAAGCCGGGGCGGGGAACTACTTCATCAAGATGGCCTTTGCGGGCCTTGGCCATCTGCGTGGCGGCCCGGCCAAGGCCGCCGTTGTGGGATCGGCCGCGACGGGGCTGATCTCAGGCTCGTCGATTGCAAATGTGGTAACCACCGGCACCTTCACCATCCCGCTGATGAAACGCGTGGGCTTCTCCAGCGAAAAGGCCGGCGCTGTCGAGGTGTCATCCTCGGTCAATGGCCAGATCATGCCGCCGGTAATGGGTGCCGCGGCCTTCCTGATGGTCGAATTCATCGGCATCTCTTATCTGGACGTGATCAAGCACGCCTTTATCCCGGCGGTGATCAGCTACATCGCGCTGGTCTATATCGTCCATCTTGAGGCGCTGAAAAAAGACATGCCGGCGCTGGGTGAGTCAAAAGGTCTGCTGGCCATATTCGTCAAGGCCGCGATCGGATTTGCCGTGGCAGGCGTGGTATTCTACGGCGCGATCTGGGCGGTGGGGATGCTGCGCGCCACCGTTCCTTCTGCTTCCGGTTGGATCGTGGCAGGCGTGGTTCTGGCACTGTATCTGGCCGCGCTCTGGATTGCATCGGGCAAGCCCGACCTGGAACTGGACAACCCCCATGAAAAGCAGATCAAGCTGCCGGTGATGGCCGAGGTGGTGCCGACCGGCCTGCACTTCCTGCTACCGATCATCGTGCTGGTCTGGTATCTGATGGTTGAACGCCAGTCGCCCGCCAAGTCGGCATTCTATGCGGTGCTGGTGATGTTGGTCGTCATTGTCACGCAGCGCCCGCTCAAGGCGCTGATGCGCGGCCAGACATGGTTTCCAGAGATACGCGCGGGCCTGGATGACCTTCTGGAGGGGTTGATTGCCGGATCGCGCAATATGATCGGCATCGGGGTCGCCACGGGTGCGGCGGGCATAATCGTGGCCACCGTCACCCGTACCCCCATCGGCACCGAACTGGCCGGACTGGTGGAACTGCTGGCAATGGGCAACCTGTTCTTAATGCTGCTTCTGGTCGGGCTTTTCTCGCTGATCCTGGGTCTGGGCCTGCCGACGACGGCCAATTACATCGTGGTTTCGTCGCTTATGGCATCGGTGGTGGTCAGCCTCGGCGCGCAGGAAGGGCTGATCGTGCCGCTGATTGCCGCACATCTGTTCGTCTTCTATTTCGGCATCATGGCCGATGTCACACCGCCGGTAGGGCTGGCCAGTTTCGCCGCCGCCGCCGTGTCTGGCGGCGATCCGATCAAAACCGGCTTCACCGCGTTTTTCTACAGCCTGCGGACCGTCGCGCTGCCATTCCTGTTCATCTACAACCCCGCGCTGATCCTTTACGGTATCGATCTGGGAACCGCTGCGGGCCTGTTCGAAGCTGCGGTTGTCTTTGTCACCGCAACCTTCGCCATGTTGCTCTTTGCCGCCGCAACGCAGGGCTACTTTCTGGCCCGGTCACGGCTTTGGGAAACGGCAGCACTGCTCTTGGTGGCTTTCACGCTGTTCGTGCCAAATTTCTGGCTCAACCGGGTGCAGCCCGCCTTTGAAACGCTGCCACCGATGCAGTTCGAGCAGGTCTTGCAACAGGCCCAGCCTGAGGATGAATTGCGCATCGTCGTGACTGGCCCCAGCTTTACCACCGGTGCACAAACCCGTACCACGCTGGTGCTCCGCGTCGACGATACCCCGCCCGCTTCGCGGCTGGATGCCACGGGTCTCTGGTTGATGCCCGAGGATGACCGCATGATCATGGACGAGCCGATGCCGGGCACCCCCCATGCCGATGCGCTGTCCGGCCTCGATTTCTATGCCGCAGAGATGGTTGAGATTATCGAGGTGCAGCGGCGGGTGGAAAGGATGCCAAAGGAAGTCTTCTACATCCCGGCCCTGCTGCTTCTGGGGGCGGTCATCCTGTTCCAGCGCCGCCGCCAGACCAAACCCGCCTTCTGAGAACCGGAGCAAAGACCATGTCCACCTCCCGTATCGTTCTTCTGCCAATCGACCTGTCCGACCCGGCAAGCTGGCGCAAACCCCTTGCTGAATCACTGGCTATTCTGGGTACGAATGGCGTGCTGCATGTCGCAAGCGTGCTGCCCGAATTCGGCGTCGCCCAGGTTGGCAGCTTCTTTCGCAAGGATTTTGAGCGCGAAGCGCTGAAGGCGCTGGGTGAGGGATTGTCGGAATGGGTGGCGCAGAACGTGCCCGACGCCGTCGAGGTGCATCCCCATGTGCTGCATGGCACGATCTATGACGAAATCTTGCGGGCGGCTGAAAAGCTGCGCGTGGATGTTATTGTGATGGGCTCACACCGCCCGGCACTGAAAGATTACCTGCTGGGCCCCAATGCCGCACGTGTCGTGCGCCATGCGCCCTGTTCGGTCTATGTCGTGAGAGAATGAGATGCCTAACCATATTTTTGGCCGCACCACCAAAGGTCACCTTCCGACCGCCGCGCAAGGCGACGGCAGCTACATTATCGATAGCGCAGGCAAACGCTACCTCGATGCGTCTGGCGGGGCCGCGGTATCCTGCCTCGGTCATTCCGACCGGGACGTGCGCGCAGCGCTCCACGACCAACTGGACCGGCTGGCCTTCGCCCATACCGGCTTTTTCACGTCAGAACCCGCCGAGAGGCTGGCTGACCGCCTGATCGAAGCGGCGCCAGAGGGGATTGACCGGGTATATCTGGTTTCCGGCGGGTCCGAGGCTGTCGAAGCGGCGATCAAACTGGCGCGCCAGTACTTTACCGAGATCGGCCAGCCCGAGCGCCACCGCGTCATCGCGCGGCGCCAAAGCTATCACGGCAACACGCTGGGCGCGCTGGCTGCTGGTGGCAACCTCTGGCGGCGGGCACAGTTCGCACCGTTGCTGGCCGAGGTCAGCCATATCGCTCCCTGCTACGAATACCGCGACCGGGCTGACGGCGAAAGTCAGTGGGACTATGGCCAGCGCGTTGCCAACGAACTGGAGGCCGAGATTGAACGGCTGGGGCCAGAAAGCGTCATGGCCTTCATCGCCGAGCCGGTGGTGGGCGCCACACTTGGCGCTGTGCCTGCGGTTCCTGGCTACCTTAAACGCATCCGCGAGATCTGCGACCGCTACGGCGTGCTTCTGATCTTTGACGAGGTGATGTGCGGCATGGGCCGCACCGGCCACCTTTTTGCGTGCGACGAAGACGGGGTCGCGCCGGATCTTATCACGATCGCCAAGGGGCTGGGCGCGGGATATCAGCCAATCGGTGCGATGCTGGCCTCCAGGCGAATCTTTGAGGCCATCGACACGGGGTCAGGCTTCTTCCAGCACGGTCACACCTATATGGGCCACGCCATGGCCGCTGCAGGCGCCGACGCGGTGCTGCGTGCGATCCAGGAGCGCGGCTTGCTGGAGCAGGTGCGCAGGCGCGGCAAGCAACTGGAAGCGGCGCTTCAGGCAGAGTTCGGGCAACATCCGCATGTCGGCGATATCCGGGGGCGCGGGCTGTTTCTGGGGCTGGAACTGGTCGCTGATCGAGAAAGCAAGGCGACTTTCGATCCAGCCCGCAAGTTGCATGCCAAGGTCAAGGCTGCCGCGATGGAGGCCGGGCTGATATGCTATCCGATGGGCGGCACCATCGATGGCGCGCGGGGCGACCATATCCTGCTTGCACCGCCCTTCATCCTGAGTGAGGAACAAATCGCGGAACTGACCGGGAAACTGTCACGCGCCCTCACCGATGCGCTTGCTTCCTGATCCCGGCGGCCGGGTTGACATCGCGTACCGGACGGCGTCAATCTGATCCTTCGCAAAATGCAAGGATCTGATCATGGCCACCACACCGCCCGTCTGCGCCTTTGGTTGGAAAGCGGCGCCATTTCGGCTGCCGTCAACGGATGGCCGGACGCTGAACTTCATCGACATCGCAGGCCCGAAGGGCACGCTGGTGATGTTCTTGTGCAACCATTGCCCCTATGTGCTGAGCGCGCTGGATCGGATCATCCGTGATGCACGCGACCTGAAGGCCATAGGCATCGGGGTCGCCGCGATCTGCTCGAACGATGCGGCGACCTATCCCGAGGACAGTTTTGAACGCATGCGGGCGCTGGCAAGGGAGCGGGATTTTCCCTTCCCCTACCTGCACGACGAGGACCAGGATATCGCGCGCGCCTACGGTGCCGCCTGCACGCCCGATTTCTTCGGCTTCAATGCCGCCGGGGAATTGCAGTATCGCGGCCGCCTTGATGCCTCTGGCCGCACAGCTCCACCGCCCGATACCCGACGCGACCTGTTCGAGGCCATGCGCCAGATTGCCGAAACAGGCGAGGGACCGCGTGAGCAACAGCCTTCTGTCGGCTGTTCGATCAAGTGGCGTAGCGGCGAATGACAAAGCGATGACCTCGGTGCCTGCTTGCGCAGAAGCCTTTTCTTCCCGCTACGCGGTGCGGGGGCGCTGCCCCCGTCCCTTCTGCGTCGCAGAAGGGACTCCCCCGGGATATTTTTGAACAGATGAAGCCGGAAACGCCCGCGAAATGCGTTCAGATCCGCCCTTCTTCGACCGCGAAGCAAGCAGTAAGGCTGCCATCGGCATCAACCGGCTGCGGAATCTCGCGTTTGCAACGGTCAAATGCATGCGGACAGCGCGGGTGGAAAGTACAGCCGGAGGGCGGGCTGATCGGGTTGGGAATTTCACCTTCGACCTGTCTGCGTCGCCGGCCTGACAGCGCCAGGTCGGGCACAGCATCCAGCAACATGCGTGAATAGGGATGTTTGGGATCGGTGAACAGCCTCTTGCCCTCGGCCACTTCGACCAACCGCCCCAGATAAAGCACACCGATCCGGTTCGACATGTGGCGCACGACCGACAGATCATGCGAGATCAAGAGATAGGTCAGCCCGAATTCATCCTGCAGATCGCGCATCAGATTCAGGATCTGCGCCTGCACCGACACATCGAGCGCCGAGGTAGGCTCGTCACAGACAATGAACTCGGGCTTTGATGACAGCGCGCGTGCAATGGCGATGCGCTGGCGCTGGCCGCCGGAAAACTCATGCGGGAACTTGCCCGCATCCGCCGCCGACAGGCCGACCGTATCCAGAAGACGCCCTACTTCGCGCGTTACCTCGGCACCCTTTGCCAGCCCGAAGGTGCGGATCGGCTCGGCGATGATGTCCCCCACACGCCAGCGCGGATTGAGGCTGGCGAAGGGATCCTGAAAGATCATCTGGAACCGTCGCCGCAGCGTGCGCATCGCCGCGCCCGACGCAAAATTCATCTCCTGCCCGTCGAAGATGATCTTGCCCGCCGAAGGTTCCAGCAGCCCGACGATCATCTTGGCGATGGTTGATTTTCCAGAGCCGGATTCGCCCACCAGCGCGAAAGTCTCACCGCGCTTGATTTCGAAATTCACATCGGCGGTGGCGGTGAGAAACTGCTTTTCCTCGCGTTCGATCACCCGGTTGAGCCAGGGTTTTGACACGTCGAAATAGCGCGTCAGCCCCTCGACCTTGAGCAGCACATCAGACATTGCCAGCCTCCTGCTTCACAACGTCATAGAGCCAGCAGGCAACCTGCCGCCTGTCGCCCCGGTCAAGCGGCTCGGGTCGATCCACGCGGCAGCGGTCAAACACCTTGGGGCAGCGCGGGTTGAAGGCGCAGCCGGGCGGAATGGCATTCAGGCGCGGCATGGAACCGGGGATCTGCACCAGCCGGTCCGATGTCTGGGTCAGCGTGGGAATGGAGCCCATCAACCCCTGCGTGTAGGGGTGTTCGGCGGCGGTGATCACCTCGCGCACCGGGCCGATTTCGGCCAGACGCCCGGCATAAAGCACTGCAACCCGGTCTGCCGTTTCGGCGATCACCCCCATATCATGGGTGATCAGCATTACGGCAGCACCCCGCTCGGCGCAGATTTCCTTCAGAACATCAATGATCTGCGCCTGCACAGAGACGTCGAGCGCGGTGGTCGGCTCATCCGCGATCACCAGTTCGGGTTCGGCAGCCAATGCAAGCGCGATCACCACGCGCTGGCGCATACCGCCCGAGAAATGATGCGGATAATCGTCGATCCGCCGCGCGGCAGCAGGAATGCCCACCCGGTCAAGCAGCGCTACCGCGCGCGCGCGCGCCTCTTTTTCGGAGACATCCATATGCGTGCGAATGGTTTCGATCAGTTGCTGCGCCACGGTGTAAAGCGGGTTGAGCGAGGTCAGAGGATCCTGGAACACCATGCCGATCCGCTTGCCACGAATGCGGCGTAGCGCCTCGGGTGCGAGGTTGTCGATACGCTGGCCACGCAGCCATATCTCGCCACCGGCTATACGGCCCGGCGGTTCGATCAGTCCGATGATCGCGGCACCGGTGATGGACTTGCCAGCGCCGGATTCGCCGACCATACCCAGCACCTCGCCCTCCTGTATGTCGAACGACACCTTGTCGAGCGCGCGCAAGGTGCCGCGGCGGGTGGGAAACTCGACCACCAGGTCGCGAACGGAAAGAAGTGGTTCAGCCATCAGCGCATCCCCTCAACGCAAACGTGGGTTCAGGGCGTCGCGCAGCCAGTCGCCCAACAGATTGACCGCCAGCGCCAGCGCCAGAAGGGTTATCGAGGGGAACAGCAATATCCACCATTCGCCGGAGAAGAGGTATTGCTGGCCAATGCGGATCAGCGTGCCAAGCGAGGGCTGGGTGGGCGGCACACCGACCCCCAGAAAGCTGAGCGTCGCTTCGGCGATGATCGCCAGCGCAAGGCCAATCGTGGCAATCACCAACACCGGACCCATGACATTGGGCAGGATATGCCGCACCAGAATCTTCAGCGGATGCGCACCGATCACGCGGGCGGCCTGCACATATTCCTTGTTCTTCTCCACCATCGTGGCCCCACGCACCACGCGTGCATATTGCACCCAGTCCGACAGGCCGATGGCCACGATCAGCACCCAGATGGCCATGGTTTCGCGGTGCGCGGGCGGGATGAAGCCGCGCGCGACACCAAAGATCAGCAGCGCGATCAGGATCGACGGGAAGGAAAGCTGGACATCGGCCACCCGCATCAGCAGGCTGTCTACCCAGCCGCCGCGGTAGCCTGCGGCAAGCCCTGCGGCAATGCCCAGGACCATGGCGAACAGAACCGCCGCGAAACCCACGAACAACGAGATCCGTGCGCCGTAAAGGAGCGTCGAGAAGATATCGCGCCCCTGATTGTCGGTGCCCAGCCAATACACATTGCCGGTAAAGGCGTTCGGCTCCATCGGCGGGGTGAAGCCATCCATAAGGTTGAGGGTGGAAGGATCATAAGGGTTGTGCGGTGCAATCCAGGGAGCCAGGATGGCCAGCAGGATGATTGCCAGCGCCACGAAACCGGCGACGATGGCGACCGGTGAGGTGCGGAAGGAATAGGCCACATCGCTGTCCCAGGCGCGGAACAGCCAGCTTCGCGAGACAGGTGTTTGGGTCTTGTCGCTCATCTTGGCCCCCTCAGTGGCGGGTCTTGGCGCGATCGACGCGCAGGCGCGGGTCGACGACATAATACAACAGATCGACGATCAGGTTGATCACCACGAAAATCAGCGCGATCAGCATCAGATAGGCTGCCATCACCGGCACATCGACAAACCGGACAGAGTTGATGAACAGAGCGCCTACGCCGGGCCACTGAAAGACGGTTTCGGTGATGATGGCAAAGGCGATGATCGAACCAAGCTGCAACCCGGTGATAGTGATCACCGGCACCAACGTGTTCTTCAGCGCGTGCCCGAAATGAACTGCGCGGTTGGTCAGCCCACGGGCGCGGGCAAACTTGATGTAATCGGTGCGCAATACTTCCATCATCTCGGCGCGCACCAGACGCATGATCAGCGTCATCTGGTAAAGCCCCAGCGTGATCGCAGGCAGGATCAGCGACAAGCGGCCGGAATGGGTCAGGAAACCGGTGCGCCACCAGCCAAGATCAACGACATCGCCACGCCCGAACGAGGGCAACCATTGCAGCTCCACCGCAAAGACCCAGATCAGCAGTACACCAATCAGGAAGGTCGGCAGCGACACCCCGATCAGAGAGACGGTCATGATGGTGTTGGACACCCAGCCCTTGCGCCTGAGCGCGGTATAGACGCCGAAACCCACGCCGAAGATGAAGGCCATGACGCCTGACACCAGCGCCAGTTCGATCGTGGCGGGCAGACGCGAGAGGATCAGCTCCATCACCGGCTGTTGCAGTCGGTAGGAAATGCCGAAGTTGCCCTGGATCGCATCACCGACAAAGCGGATGAACTGCATCAGGAAGGGATCGTTCAGACCAAGCGCGTCGCGAAGCGCCTCACGGTCAGCAATCGAGGCTTCTTGCCCGACCATCGAGCTGATCGGATCGCCAACGAAGCGGAACAGCGAAAACGAAACCAGCGCCACGACCAGCATGACAAGGACAGATTGCAGAACCCTGCGAATGATGAAGGCAAGCATCTGGGTGACCTCCGAAAGCGGCGCTCCCTTGATGGGTCAGCACTACAGACCCAATTGGAAGCGCCTGCGCGGGGTATCCCGCGCAGGCGCATGCGTCAAGCCACTACTCAGTCGAACGTCACGTTCGCCATATGCGGCTGGTTCTCGGGGTGAACCTCGACATTGATGCCGGTGCGCGAGGCATAGGCCAGCAGCTGGTTGTGAATGTTGAGGAATACGCGATCTTCCATCACTTCGTCCCAGATCTCGGCGATCAGTGCATCGCGGGCTTCCAGGTCGGTCATGGTGGCGAGCGCTTCGATCTTGGCGTCCAGTTCGGTGTTGTTGTAGCGCGCCCCGTTATAGGCACCGAACGCGCCCTCGCGCGAATGCACGAGGAAGTTGAACACATAGGCCGAATCGAAGGTCGGCACGCCCCAGCCCAGCAGATAGAAATCGGTTTCCCAATTCTCGATCAGCGGGAAATGCAGCGAGCGGGTCTGCGACACGAGGTTCACGCTCATGCCGATGCGACCCAGCATACCAACCACCGCCTGGCAGATTGCCTCGTCATTCAGGTAACGGTCATTCGGGCAGTGAAGATCGACCGAGAAGCCGTTCTCATAGCCCGCATCACGGATCAACTGCGCCGCGCGCTCGTAATCCGGGGCGGAATAGCTGTGCATCTCCTCGGTCCAGCCGTTGACAAACGGCGGCAGCGGCGCCGCCGACGGCTGCGACTGGCCGCGCATCACCACCTGACGAATGGCGTCACGATCAACCGCAAGCGCCATCGCCTCACGCACTTCAGGCTTGGCGAAGGGGTTATCCTCGACATTGGCCGAGGCCAGACGCTCGGACGTCATGTCATACGAGAAGAAGATATTGCGGTTTTCCGGCCCGGTGGTGACGGTCACGCCATCGGTCTGCTCAAGACGCGCGATATCCTGCACCGGCACGTCCTGCACCAGATCCACCTCGCCCGACAGAAGGGCCGCTACGCGTGTCGCTGCCTCGGCGATCGGGGTGTAGATGATCTCGGTCACTTGCGGCGTATCGGCCCAGTGCCCATCAAACGCCTGCAGAACGGTGCGTACTTCGGGGTCACGGCTGACCAGACGATAGGGGCCAGTTCCGTTGGTGTTACGCACGGCGAAGTTCTCTTCGCCCGCGGCAAAGTTCTGCGGTGCTTCGACATCGTTCTCGGAAGCCCAGTCGCTGTCCATGATGAAGAAGTTGGTCAGGTTCTGGACGTAAAGTGGCGAGGGACCGGCCATCTGGATATGGACGGTGTAATCATCGATCGCTTCGGCACCCGTCACGGCCGAGTGCAACGCCTTGAAGCCCGAGCTGTCATGGCGCACCCGCTCGATCGAAAAAACCACGTCTTCGGCGGTAAAAGCGTTGCCGTTATGGAAGGTCACGCCTTCACGCAGCTTTAACACCCAGATCGTGTCGTCTTCGGGATGGATGAACCATTCGGTCGCCAGGCGCGGCTGCAGCGAGCCGTCGGTCGCGCGGCTGACCAGGGTTTCATAGATATGGTGCAGAAGCGTTGAGGTCGGGCCTTCATTCTGGCTGTGCGGGTCCAGCGTGAGGGCGTCGGCGACCCGTGCCCAGCGTAGTGTCTCGGCTTCACTTGGCGCGGCGGCGAAGGTCATCGCGGCGGCAGCCACGCCGGCCATCAGCCCCATGCGCAGTGATTTCATCCTGAGTGTCATCGACATGACAATCTCCCATTGCTTTGTTGTTTTTACTTGCGTTTTGGCCGGAAAACGCGCCGTTCCCCGGCCCCCAATCTGTCCACATTTCTATGCTTTGACTACAGAGTCAACATCCATCGCCGTCGCTTCCCGCGCGGTCAACTTATCCAGCTGTCCGACCGCCACAGCCACTGTGCAAGCGCCTTCGGAACATCGACTAAAGGACAACCCTACACATATTGAAACAGTTTGGCTTTCGACTAGGCTGAAGTCATGTCAGCCGATCCAGCCCTCCGTCCCGATATCGGGTTGACGCCGTTCGACTCGGCGCTTTTCGGTTTCCCCTGCGCCATCGCCTCGCTGCACACCACCGCCGCCGTGGGCACAGAACTGGTGCGCCACATCCGGCCCTTGGGCTTTGACACCTATACCATCGGAGCGCTGCCGCCGCGCGACAACCCGCATCCCACGCCTTTCACCGTCGACAATCTGCCCGCTGGCTTCTGGGACCGTTACATGAGCGCCGACATGGCACGTCATGACCCGGCATTGCGCGCCCTTGCCATGACGTGCGCCCCGGTGTCTTTCAAGCAGATTCGGGAAGGCAAGGCGGGCTTTGCTCCCTCAGCCCGGGAATTGGAAGTGCTGGATCTGGTCGCTGAATTGGGCGCACCCGAAGGACTGATCGTGCCGGTCTTTCGTTCGCAGGGTTATCGGGGTGTCGTTGCGCTTACCGGCCCCGGCCCTGACCCGAAGCGCCCGATACGTTCGATCCTGCAGTTTCTGGCCGAACACGTCCATGATCGGATGCGCCAGCTGATTGCCCCGCCCGTCCCAGCCGATGGTCCATTCCTGACCGATCGCGAATCCGAATTGATGTTGCTGGCCCAGCGCGGCCTCAATGACGAAGAGATCGCTGTTTGCGCCGGAATCACCGTGCGCACCGTTCGCTTCCATTTCGGGAATGTCCGGCGCAAGGTTCGGGCCCGAAGCCGCGCCGAAGCCATTGCAACCGCAATCAACCTGAACTTGCTTCCCCGCTGACCTGTTACTTGTTACAGTTGCACAATTGGTGGCAGCGCGTAAAATATGGGATATTTTGCAGGAACTTTTAAAGTTACCTTTTTCAAACGCTCTCTGCCAAGGCGGGGAGCGTTTTTTTTTATATCGGACGCGGTGCCAACAGGGCTTGGTCGAATACTGGCTTGCACCGTTTTTCTGGATGAAGCCCTCGAATAATGTAACACTCTGAACAATGAACTTCATTCACAGAAACAGCGAAGTCCCCTTGATGCTCCTGGAAGAACTGCCTGAAATACGCCGCTTGCTCTTGTTCCGCGACATGGCGGCGGAGAGTTTCGAGGCGCTGATGAAAGAATCCAGCACACGGAGCTATCCAGCCGGACAAGAACTGATCCGCCAGGGGGATCAGGCCGATTTCCTGCACATCATCATCGAGGGATCCGTAGAGCTTTTCTCAAGCTGGGAAGGGCGCAACGGCACCATGGCCGTAGTGCACCCAGTCTCTACCTTCGTGCTGGCCGCCTGTATCAAGGGTGCGCCCTATCTGATGTCGGCGCGCACGCTCGAACATACCAGGCTGGTTCTGGTGCCTTCAGGCGACCTGAGAATGTTGTTCCGCCGCGACCCTGATTTCGCGGTTTCAGTCGTCAATGAACTGGCCGCCTGCTATCGGTCCATGGTGCGCAACGTAAAAGAGCTGAAACTGCGCAATGCCCGCGAAAGAGTGGCGTCATATCTGTTGAGGCAATCACAAGCCGCAGGCGATGTGGCCAGCTACGTCCTGCCCGTCGAGAAGCGGTTGCTCGCATCCTATCTGGGAATGACACCTGAAAACATGTCACGCACCCTGCGTTCACTGGAACATGATGGCGTCAAGATTGACGGAATGCGGGTGATCATCACGGATCGCGCCAAACTGAACGCGCTGGCCCGGCCCGACTCCTTGATCGACGGACCCGACCCAGAGGCCGATTCAGCAGACTTTGGCATGCCGATGATTGGCAACTTGTCGCGCCGGTTTTCGGGCCGCTAGGCACCGCCGAGATCGCGTTGCGGATATTCCTTGAAACCTGCCGTGAAGCTTTGGCCGGGCTAGCCTAACCAGAGGGGGCTACGCCCCTTTCTATCGGTTTCACCCGGACCAGTCGCCGTGCTTCAGCCCGTCCGCCGCCCGGTTGCCTTGCTAAACGGGTGCAGCGCCTCGATCGATGCGTGCATGCAGATAGTCTCACCTTCCTGCATGTCCGGAACGCCCGGCACGCGCATGACAATGGGCTGATCACTGCCTTCAAGGTGAATATAGAGGTGGCTTTCCGCCCCTGCCGGTTCCAGCAGCATCAGCTTGCCACTCACCGCCAGCTGGTCGCCCTCTGGCGGGATCAGGGTCAACTCGTCGGGTCGGATGCCGATCAGGTCAGTGCCCTGGGGAAGGCTGGCGGGAAAGACCGCGCCCTTCTCGCGAAGATACTCTGCCGGGACCATGTTCATCGCAGGCGAACCGATGAAACCTGCCACGAACAGCGAAGCGGGTTTGTTGTAGACCTCCATTGGCGTGCCGACCTGTTCGATCACGCCGCCGTTCAGCACCACCAGCCTGTCTGCCAGGGTCAGCGCTTCAAGCTGGTCATGCGTCACGTAAAGTGACGTCGTGCCCAACCGCCGCTGCAACTGCTTGATCTCGACACGCATCTGAACACGCAACTTGGCATCAAGGTTCGACAGCGGTTCGTCAAACAGGAACGCCGCCGGTTCGCGCACCAAGGCACGCCCCATCGCCACACGCTGACGCTGGCCGCCCGACAGGTTGCGCGGCTTGCGGTCCAGAAAGGGGGCGATTTCAAGCATCGCAGCAGCTTCCTGCACGCGGCGGTCAATCTCGTCCTTTGGGGTTTTGCGGTTCTTCAGCCCGTAAGCGAGGTTGTTATAAACCGTCATGTGCGGGTAAAGCGCGTAATTCTGGAACACCATCGCGATATCGCGGTCGGCGGGCTCAAGGTTGTTCACCACACGGTCGCCAATCTTCAGCGTCCCTGACGAGATCGTCTCCAGCCCTGCGACCATGCGCAGAAGCGTAGACTTGCCGCAGCCCGAGGGGCCGACCAGCACGATCATCTCGCCATCCTTCACATCGAGGCTGACACCGGTGACCGCCTGGACGCCCCCGGCATAAACCTTGTGCAGGTTGTCCAATAGGATAGAGGCCATAGTTATTTCTCCGTCTCTGTCAGGCCTTTGACGAACAGCCGCTGCATGAACAGGATCACCAGGATCGGCGGCAGTGCGGCAAGTGTCACGGTTGCCATCACCAGGTGCCACAGCGGCTCGCTGTCACCACCGGTAACCATCCGCTGAATGCCCATGACAATGGTATAGTATTCCTGATCGGTCGTGATCAGCAGTGGCCAGAGATACTGGTTCCAGCCATAGATGAACATGATCACGAAAAGCGCCGCGATATTGGTGATCGACAGCGGCAGCAGGATATCCTTGAAGAACTTCATCGGCCCCGCACCATCGACACGGGCGGCCTCCATCAGCTCTTCCGGCACGGTCATGAAGAACTGCCTGAACAGGAAGGTGGCCGTAGCCGACGCGATCAGCGGGATGGACAGACCCGCGAACGAGTTCAGCATTCCCAGATTGGCGACCACCTCGAACGTGGGCACGATCCGCACTTCGACTGGCAGCATCAGGGTCAGGAAGATGACCCAGAAAAAGAAGATGCGCCCGGGAAAGCGGAAATAGACGATGGCAAAGGCCGACAGGATCGAGATGGACAGCTTGCCCAGCGTGATGGCCATGGCCATGATGAAACTGTTCCACAGCATGCCGCCGATCGGCGGCGTGCCCGCGCGCGAGCGCCCCTCGAAGATCACGGTGCGATAGTTCTCTAGCGCGTTCGGCCCCGGAAGAAGTGGCATCACACCGCGCAAGAAGGTGCCTGAGGGGTGCGTCGAGGCTATGACCGCCACATAGACCGGGAACACCACGACGGCGACGCCCAGGATCAGCACGAGATGGGCGAAAAAGTTGCCCCAGCGATTGTTTTCAACCATGTCCCTGCCCCTCAGTAATTCACGCGCCGCTCGATGTAGCGGAATTGCACAACGGTCAGCACGATGACGATACCCATCAGGATAACCGATTGCGCCGCTGACGAACCGATGTTGAGGTTGACGAAGCCATCGCGGAATACCTTGTAGACAAGGATGTTGGTGGCCTGTGCGGGCCCGCCCTCGGTGGTGGCATGGATCACGCCGAAGGTGTCGAACATTGCATACACGATGTTCACCACCATCAGGAAGAAGGTGATCGGCGACAGAAGCGGGAAGACGATGTTCCAGAAGCGCTTGAACCGGCTGGCGCCATCAATGGCCGCTGCCTCGATCAGCGAATGCGGAATCGATTGCAGGCCGGCCAGGAAGAACAAGAAGTTATAGGATATCTGCTTCCACGCCGCCGCAACGATAATCAGGATCATCGCGTCTGTGCTTGATGAGCGGTGGTTCCAGTCATAACCGATGCCCTGCAGCACATAGGGCAGGATGCCGATATTTGGGTTGAAAATGAACCACCACAACACCCCGGCGATGGCTGGGGCAATGGCGTAGGGCCAGACAAGGAAGGTAGTGTAGCTGTCGCGCGAGCGGATCATGCGGTTGACCATCACCGCGAACAGCAGCGCCACCGACATCGACAACAGCGTGGTGCCCACCGAGAAGATGAAGGTCACCTTGAGCGAGTTCAGATAGAGTGGATCGCTGAGCAGGATCTCGAAATTACGCAGCCCCACGAAGGTGGGCGGCCGGATGCCAAAGGCGTCGCCCTGGCGATAGACCGACTGGAGCAGCGCCTGACTGGCTGGCCAGACAAAAAAGATCAGCGTGATGATGACCTGTGGCGCGAGAAGCGCATAGGGCAGCCACCAGTTGGAGAATGTAGTTCGCTTGGTCTGCATCGGGCGTTGTCCGGTCTCAGGGGGCCGACAGAATGTGGCCCGCCCCCGGCAAATACGGGGGCGGGCCAATGTCGTCTTGATCAGTTCATCGAGGCTTCGAACTCACGCAGCAGCGCATTGCCGCGGCGCACGGCATCGTTGGTCGCCTGCTCACCTGTCTTGGCACCAGTCATCACCGCTTCCATCTCTTCCGAGATGACATCGCGGATCTGCACGAAGTTACCAAACCGCAGACCGCGCGAATTCTCGGTCGGCGGGTTCAGTGTCATCTGGCGGATCGAGGTGTCGGCACCGGGGTTTTCGTCATAATAGCCCTGCTCGGTGGTCAGATCGAACGACGCCTGGGTGATCGGCAGATAGCCGGTATCCTGGTGCCATTGGGCCTGCACTTCAGGCAGCGAGAGATATTCGAAGAAGCGCGCGATCCCGGCGTAGTCTCCGTCGTCATGGCCAGTCAGCACCCAAAGGGTGGCACCGCCGATGATCGTGTTCTGCGGCGCGCCTTCGATGTCATCATAATGCGGTTGGAAGCCGTAGCCGACGCTGAAATCGGTGTTGCGCAGTACGCCCGCGCGGCTGGCCGACGAGCCGAAGACCATCGCGCACTCACCCGCATAGAAAGCCGGGAAGGCATCAGGGCCAGTGTTCGGGCCACCCCAGCGGAACAGACCTTCGTCCTGCCAGGTTTTCAGATTGTCCCAATGGCGGGCGACATGCTCGTTATTGAACACGAACTCGGTGTCAAAACCCTCGAAGCCGTTGGCCTTGGTGCCAAGCGGCAGGTTGTGCCAGGCGCTGAAGTTTTCCAGCATGACCCAGCTGGGCCAGGAGGTGGTGAAACCACAAGGCGCCGCCCCCGATTCGATGATCGCGCGTGAGGCTTCGACCATTTCCGCCCAGGTTGCGGGTGGCGTATCCGCATCCAGCCCGGCAGCCTCGAACGCATCACGGTTGTAATACATGATCGGCGTGGACGAGTTGAACGGGAAGGACAGCATGTTGCCGGCCGGGTCGGTGTAGTAGCTGACGATCGTGTCCAGATAGGCAGACGGATCGAAGGGCACGTCATGATCAGCCATCAGCTGGTAGATCGGGTAGATCGCGCCCTCGGCGGCCATCATGGTGCCGGTGCCAACCTCGAACACCTGCAGGATATGCGGCTGCTGGTTCGCACGGAAAGCGGCGATAGCGCCGGTCATGGCTTCGGCATAGGTGCCGCGGAAGCTGGGCACCACGCGGTAGTCCGACTGGGTTGCGTTGAACCCTTCGGCAACCCCTTCCAGCAGCTCGCCCAGCTCGCCGCCCATAGCGTGCCACCAGTTTATCGTCACCTGAGCCTGTGCGGTAGTGGCCGCAAGGCTCAGCGAAAGCGCCGTTCCGGCGAGAAGACTACGGATGATCATGGAAGACCCCTTCTGTTGCAAAATCATTGTGCACTCATTGTCGCGGCATGCGCGAATTTGTGCACTTTGCTGCGATATCTTTCGTTTGTGAAGCCTGTATGTCAGTTTCCGAAAATTTTTTTGCCGAGAACCTTGCACTACCAGCCTTCATTCATACCATACCGTGGCTGTGCAGCCGGAGCAAAGAAACAACGTCACAAGGGGCAAGCGGTTCTTTCCCGGCATTGGGCGGATCTGATCGCAAAACATCTTGTTGCTCGCCCTGCCGTCCATGAACACGTCATTGCTGACGCACACTTGCGCAGTTCTATCGATAAACCAACCAAGGAGAATCAAGCAAAGCGCCGGTTCAGAGCCGGTCGCGCAGCGAAAACCACAGCATCGCCGCTACCAGAAGGGGCGTGCGCAGCACAGCACCGCCCGGAAAGCGCGGGCTGGGTACTGCGGCCATCAGATCGAATCGCTCAGCCTGCCCCGCAATAGCCTCGGCCAGCAGCTTGCCACCCAGCGTGCCCATCGCCACCCCATGCCCCGAATAGCCCGAGGCCGACAGCACATTGCCCGCCAGCCGCTCAAAATGCGGCATCCGGTTCATTGTGATCCCCAGCGTCCCGCCCCAGGCATGGGTGATCTCAATTCCCTTGAGTTGAGGAAAGATTGCCTCCATCGGCCTGCGCACCTTGGCGGCAATATCGGTCGGGAAACGATAACCATAGCTTTCGCCACCACCGAACAGCAGACGGTTATCCCCGGAAAAGCGGAAGTAATTGATCACGAACTTCGAATCTGCCACGGCGTGATTGTCACGGATAACAGCACGGCGCTCTGCATCGCTCATCGGCCGGGTGGCCGCGATGAAATTGTTGATCGGCATCACCCGCGCGGCCACCTGCGGCTCCAACCCGCCCAGATAACCATTGCAGCCCAGCGCCACAAAACGCGCCTTGATGCGCGCGCGCTCGGTCTGCACCACTGCCGGTTCGCCCTTGCTCAGCGCGGTGACGCGCGATTGCTCGAACAGACGAACACCCGCCGCCTTCGCCCCACGTGCCAGCCCCAGCGCATAGCGTAGCGGGTGCAGATGCCCGCCACCCATATCGATATCGCCACCATGATAGGCGGGCGAACCGACCCTTTCGCGCATTTCGTCACGGGAAAGCGGGATGATCTGGTCATAACCGTAGTCGCGCGCCATCTTCTCGGCATAGGCATGCGCGTCGCGCACATAGCCCTGCTTGTGCGCGGCATGGATGATACCGGGCGCATAGGCGGCATCGGGGGCATGCCGCGCCGCCAGATCACGCACCAGCATCACCGATTCCAGCGACAGATCCCACAATGCGCGCGCGGTCGCCTTGCCAAGCTTGCCTTCCAGCCAGTCCTGATCCTGTCGCTGGCCGGTGCCAACCTGCCCGCCATTGCGCCCCGAAGCACCAAATCCCAGCCGCTGCCCTTCAAGCAAGATCACATCATAGCCGCGCTCCGCCAGATGCAACGCCGCCGACAGGCCGGTGAACCCACCGCCGATGACACAGACATCGCAGGCCGCTTCCCCTTCAGCGCGCGGCTGAAGGGGAAGCGGCTGTGCGGTCTCGGCATACCATGAACGTGGATACTCTCCGGGCCGGTCATTGGCGGTCAGCAGATCCATTACGCGGCTTCCAACAACCCTTCGGCCTTGATCTGGGCGTAAGCCTCGTCAAAGGCGGTTGTGGCACGCTCGATCAGCATGTCGATCTGCGCAGGCGTGATGACCAGCGGCGGCGAGATGATCATGCGGTCACCAACATGGCGCATCACCAGGTTGTTAGCAAAGCAACGCTCGCGGGTGATATAGCCCGCCGTCCCGGCCTCGGACGCGAAACGCGCGCGCTTACCCTTTTCTGGCGTCAGCGCCAGCGAGCCCATCAGGCCCACAAGGCTGGTTTCACCCACCAGCGGGTGATCGGCCAGCGCATGCCAGCGCTCGGCCAGATAGGGATGGGCCACTTCGCGCACGTGGTCGATGATGCCTTCTTCCTCAAGGATGCGCAGGTTTTCCAACGCCACCGCGGCGCAGACCGGGTGGCCGGAATAGGTATAGCCATGGTTGAACTCATCCTGCGCGATGGTGTGCGCTATCTCATCGCAGACAACCGAGCCACCGATCGGCGCATAGCCAGAGGACAGGCCCTTGGCGATGGTCATGATATGCGGCCTGATGCCCATGGTCTGGCTGCCAAACCAGTTCCCGGTGCGCCCGAAACCGCAGATCACCTCATCGGCGATCAGCAGGATGTTGTATTTGTCGCAGATCCGCTGGATTTCCGGCCAGTAGGTCGCAGGCGGCACGATCACCCCGCCGGCGCCCTGAATGGGCTCACCGATGAAGGCCGCGACTCGGTCGGCACCCAGTTCCAGTATCTTGTTTTCCAACTGGCGCGCGCGCTCCAGCCCGAATTCCTCGGGCGTCATCTCGCCGCCTTCCATGTACCAGTAGGGCTGATCGATATGGACGATATCCGGAATCGGCATACCACCCTGCGCATGCATCCCCGCCATGCCGCCCAGACTGCCGCTGCCCATGGATGAACCATGATAGGCATTCTTGCGGCTGATGATCACCTTGCGCTCGGGCTGCCCCTTGAGCGCCCAGTAATGACGCACCATGCGGATATTGGTGTCATTCGCCTCGGAACCAGAGCCGGCAAAGAAAACATGGTTCAGATCGCCCGGTGCCAGCTCGGCAATGCGGTTGGCCAGCGCAATGGCAGGGACATGGCTGGTCTGGAAAAAGGTGTTGTAGTAAGGCAACTCTTCCATCTGGCGGGCGGCTACGCTGGCCATTTCCTTGCGGCCATAGCCGATGTTGACGCACCAAAGACCGGCCATACCATCAAGGATCTCATGCCCCTCGCTGTCGATCAGCATGACACCATTGGCGCGGGTGATGATGCGTGCACCCTTCTTCGCCAGCCCGTCATTCTGGGTGAACGGGTGCATGTGATGAGCGGCATCAAGTGCCTGAAGCTCGGCGGTGGGCATATGGTTGGAAATCTGTTGCATGAAGGCATCCCCTGCTGGCCCGGCAATGGCCCGGGCAGATTCGGCTGAGCACAGATTATGATCAAATTCACTACGCCGCAATGGATTTGATCAAATTTTTCCAGTCGGCCCGCTTGGTCGTCCGTCACTCGACCAGGCGTTACTTCGCAGCCCCGTCCAGGCCGTTCTCCAGTTCGGCGCGCACCCGCTCCATCCCCTGGGCAATATCCGCCTCGATCGCCTTGGACAGCGCACGCGCATCCCCTGCCTGCATCGCGGCCATCGCATCGCGGTGACGGTCCGGGCCTATACTGGCATCGCTTTCGATCACTACCCGGAGTGACGGACCAAACCGCAACCAAAGCGATTGTGTCAGCGACAGCAGGATTGGCGCAGCGGCAACCTCGTAAAGGGTGAAATGAAAGCGAAAGTTTCCCGCCAGATAGCCATGAACATCCATCGCCTCAATGGCAGCGTCGATCTCGGCATCGATGCGTGCCAGCGCTTCAATGTCATCGGGTTGAATCCGCGCCATCGCCGCCTGCGCAAGCCGCGGCTCCAGAGCAAAACGCGCGAAAGCGATCTCGTCAAGCTGCGATGGCGTCAGTCGCGGAACCGAGACCCGGCGGTTCTCATGCAACTCCAGTGCGCCTTCGGCGGTCAACCGGCGGATCGCTTCACGAACGGGGGTCATACCGACGTCCAATGTGCGGGTGATGCCCTGGATGGTCACCTTCTGACCCGGCGCCATATTCCCGAACAAGACCATGTCGCGCAAGCGGCGATAGGTGGCCTCATGCTCGGGCAGCTTGGCCAGTAGGGCTTGATTGCCAGTGCTTTGCATGCCTTGACGCCTGAAAATGATCAAATTCATGAAAAGGGATAACCGTTTAACCCCGCCCTGCCTAGTGGTCACGCAGAAATAGCATGCACCACCCGGCCCCGCGCCTTTCATCTGTTCAAAAATATCCTGGGGGTGAATGGGCCGCAGGCCCAGAGGGGGCAACGCCCCCTTGCACCGCATCCCCGGTGCCCCTACTCCGTTTCGCGCGCCTCGGCTGCAAGCATGATGGGGATGCCGTTGCGGATTGGAAAGGCAAGGCGGGCGGTGGGCGATATGAGTTCCTGCCTGATTGCATCATAATGAAGCCTGCCCTGCGTTACGGGACAGACCAGTGCTTCAAGCATCTTGCGGTCGATAGACGGTCTGTTCCGTTCGGCGGGCGCATCCGGGCTGGCGGTTTCGCTCATTGCATCTGTTCTCCGGGCGTGTTGTCGCTGTGCCCCCTCAGGGCGAATTCCATGAGGGTAACAAGGGTTTCGCGGCGGGTTTGCAGCGAAGGCGCCTCCAGCAGGGCCTGACGCTCCTCGGGCGGGAAAGGGCAGAGCATCGAGAGCGCGTTGATCAGAAGCTCATCCTCGGCCTCCTTCAGGCTGCTCCAGTCCGTCGACAGATCCACCGCCGTGAAATAACGTGCTAGAAGCTCCAGAAACGCCGTGCGGTTCAGCGCCGGGTCCGTTTCCGCCGCGCCGCGGTCGCGCTCGAACCCTTCCCACGAGACATTACCGCGCCTGTATGGCGCAAATCCCTCGACCTCGGAGAGGAGACGAAAACGCGATACGCCGGTCAGCGTGATCATGTAGCGCCCGTCTTCGGTTTCCGAGAACGCGGTCAGCCGTCCGGCGCAGCCGATGGCATGCAGCCGCGCCGCTTCTCCGCCCGGCACCGTGCGCGGCTGGATCATGCCGATCAACCGCTCGCGGGTTTTAAGGCAGTCCTCCAGCATCGCCAGATAACGCGGCTCAAATATGTGAAGCGGCAGGCGCGCCCGGGGCAACAGTAGTGCCCCGGGCAATGGAAACAGCGCGATCGCGTCGGGCAGTTCGGGTTTGATTGTCATGCCCTCAAGATAGTCCTGCACACGCCTCAGGCAAATATCATTGATGTCAGCCGACGGCGGCCTTTCTGAACCAGCGGGTCGTTGGGTTTGAGCGCATCAAAGATCGTGAAAAGCTGGGTCTTGGCGGCGCTTTCGTTCCACTCGCGGTCGCGGCGGAAAAGCTCCAGCAATTCGTTGATCGCGCCCTCGGCATCGCCGCGCGCATAAAGCGCCTGCGCCAGATCAAAGCGTGCCTGATGATCTGTGGGATCGGCAGAGACCGCTGCGCGCAATTCATCGACCGGCCCGGCATCGGCGGCCTGACGCGCCAGCGCCAGTTGGGCGCGTGCGGCCTCCACTTCCTTGGTGGTCTGCATTGCCGCAGGAACATTGGCGAGCAACGCTTCGGCCTGATCCAGTTCGCCCATCGCAACATGCGCCCGTGCCAGCCCGCCATAGGCCGCCGCGCTTTCGGGTTCCTGCCCGAGGATGGCGGCAAAAAGCTGTGCGGCCTCGACGGCTGCACCCTCACCCAGCAGGCGCTCGCCCTCTTCCAGCGCCGCCCCCATGCCGTCATCACCCGCAAGCGCTGCCAACTTGTCGATGAATGCCTTCAACTCGCTCGGCGGCAGGGCGCCCTGAAAAGCGTCCACTGGCCGCCCCTCGAAAAAGGCATAGACGGTCGGGATCGACTGGATACGCAACTGACCGGCGAGCGCCTGGTTCTCGTCGACATTGATCTTGACCATCCGCACCTTGCCGCGCGCGGCAGTTACTGCGGCTTCCAGAGCCGGCCCCAATGTCTTGCACGGGCCACACCAGGGCGCCCAGAAATCGACGATGACCGGCACTTCCTGGCTGGCCTCGATCACATCGGCCATAAACGCCGTTTCGGACGAATCCTTGATCAGATCGCCCCCCGGCGCGGGATTGGTTTCATTCATACCCAGCATAACAGCCCTCATCGGAAAGAAATGTTTGCCTCTATATGAGGGTCACAATGCCAAAGGCCAAGGGGCAAGTCGTCGCCACAAACGGGTCATAGGGCAGATGCCCTTGATCAGAGATCGAAGCTGGCAAAAACCGGCGCATGGTCCGAGGGCCTCTCCCAGCCGCGCACAGCACGCAGGATGCGCGAGCCATGCGCTGCCTCGGCGATATCGCGGCTGGCCCAGATATGATCCAGCCTGCGGCCCTTGTCCGCGGCGTCCCAGTCTGGCGAGCGATAGGACCACCAGCTGTAAAGCCGCCCCTCGGGAAGATCCTTGCGCGTGACATCGACCCAGCCACCGGCCTCCAGCGCGTCGTTCAGCCCCTCGGTTTCAATCGGAGTATGGCTGACGATCTTCAGAAGCTGCTTGTGATTCCAGACATCGTCTTCGCGTGGAGCGATGTTCAGATCGCCTACCAGGATTGCCTTTCCGGGACGATCGGCGCGAAACCGGTCGCGCATCTCGGCGACAAAATCCAGCTTGTGTCCGAATTTCTCATTTGCCGCGCGGTCGGGGACATCACCGCCTGCAGGAACATAGCAATTGTGGATCACCACGCCATTTTCCAGCCGTGCCGCAACGTGACGGGCATCACCCTTTTCGCACCAGTCGATATGTCCGGCATCTTCAAGCGGCAACCGCGACAGGATCGCCACGCCGTTGTAACCCTTCTGCCCGCGCGCTACCCAGTGGCGATACCCCAGCGCCGCGAAATCATCGAACGGCATTTTCTCGACCGGGCTTTTGCATTCCTGCAGGCACAGAACATCAGGCGCCTCATCAGCCAGCAGGCGCTGCACAAGGTCCGCGCGAAGTCGGACAGAGTTGATGTTCCAGGTGGCAAGTGTGAAGGGCATGGCAGCTTCCTCGGTTTTGCCCTTGTCTATCCGCCGGGCGCGCGCCTCTCAAGCTTTGAAACAAAAAAGGTCCGGGCGCGAAGCCCGGACCAGTCCAACAGGGAGGAGACGTGCCATGACCCCGACACGCCAAGGGGATTGCGTATGCGTTCACTCTCGCATCTGTTCCTATATTTGTCGTTAACGGCCTTGTTCAAGCCCTTGGACGAAAATATTTCACAGGTTCAGGGAACCAGCCGATACCCGCCCGGCTCCGTCACCAGCAATCGCGCATTCGAAGGGTCAGGCTCGATCTTCTGACGTAGCCGGTAGATATGGGTTTCCAATGTGTGCGTGGTGACACCGGCGTTATACCCCCAGACCTCATGCAGCAACACTTCGCGCGGTGCCACGCCCTCGGGCGCGCGGTAAAGGAATTTCAGGATATTGGTCTCTTTCTCGGTCAGCCGGATCTTGCGATCACGTTCATCAACAAGCATCTTTTGCGCAGGTTTGAACTGATAGGGGCCAAGCTGAAACACAGCGTTTTCCGATTGTTCGTGCTGGCGCAACTGAGCACGAATTCGTGCCAGCAGGACCGGAAACTTGAACGGCTTCGTGACGTAGTCATTCGCCCCGGCGTCCAACCCCAGGATCGTATCGGCATCCGAATCATGACCGGTCAGCATCAGAATCGGGCATTTCACGCCAGCCTTGCGCATCCGTTTGCACAATTCACGCCCGTCGGTATCGGGAAGGCCGACATCGAGGATTACCAGATCAAAGGGGCCGGACTTGACCTTCTCCATCGCTTCGGCACCGCTGGCGGCCTCGAACGTATCGAAATCCTCGGTCATCACCAACTGTTCGGCCAGCGCCTCGCGCAGGTCGTCATCGTCATCGACCAGCAGGATCCTGTTCAGCTTCGACATCATTGGCCTCGTATGCAAACCGTTGTTTTCCTGATTAGAACTGCGCAGCAGGGCGAGAAGTATCAAGGTTTGCAACATTTCTTTCACGCGGACGTGTGAGAGAAGCGGGGAATGTTTCATTTTCCGGGCCGGCGCGTTACATCAAGGGCAGTATTATTGCACCGGACATGGCATGAGCCTTTCTCCCAGCCCTCTCGAACGCCTCAACCGTGCCCGTGCCGACCTGCGCATGGGCCTGCCAGTGGTCCTGTGCGGCCCCGACAGCGCAGCATTGATGGTTCCAGCCGAAAGCCTGACCATCCGGCGCCTGGCCGATCTGCGGGCGCTTTGCCCCCAGTTGGTTCTGGCGCTGACAGGGCATCGTGCACAAACGCTCAAGGCACGCGCCTATGATGGCGATGTCGCGCGGGTGGTGATCCCTGCCGATGCCGATCTCGATTGGTTAGAGGCACTTGCCGATCCCGCCGATGATCTGCGCATGCCCATGAAAGGCCCGCTGAAAACCCTGCGAGACGGCTCCGCCGAGCTACACCGCGCCGCGATCCGGCTGGCAAAATCTGCCCAGCTTCTTCCAGCCGCCGTGCTGGCCGAAACCCCGGATGCCTGTGCCCTGGCGATGGAACACAATCTGACAATGCTGGAGGCCGCCGAGACCCTGACCCTGGAAACACGTCTGTCCCCGGTGATCGCGGCGCGCCTGCCGATGCGGCTGGCAGGGGCCGGCCGGCTGCATGTGTTTCGCCCCGACGATGGCGGGATCGAGCATTACGCAATCGAGGTAGGCCAGCCCGATCGCCACGCCCCGGTGCTGACGCGGCTGCATTCGGCCTGTTTTACCGGCGATGTTCTGGGCTCGCTGAAATGTGATTGTGGTCCGCAACTGCACGCTGCGCTGACCGCAATGCACGAGGCGGGCGGAGGCGTGCTGCTTTACCTCAACCAGGAGGGGCGCGGTATAGGGCTGGCCAACAAAATGCGCGCTTACTCGTTGCAGGATCAGGGTTTTGACACGGTCGAGGCCAACCACCGTCTGGGCTTTGACGACGACGAGCGCGATTTTCGCCTGGGTGCCGAACTACTGCGACGCCTGGGTTTTGACAGCGTGCGCCTTCTGACCAACAATCCCGCCAAGGTGGCGATGCTGGAACGCGGCGGCATTACCGTGACCGAGCGGGTGCCGCTCCAGGTCGGGCTGACGGCGGAAAACGCAGCATACCTTGCCACCAAGGCCGCGAAATCGGGGCATCTGCTGTGATCACCCCGCGCGATATCGTCGTTACGCGGCACGCTGCGCGCTTTATGGGGCGCGTCTTTCCCTGCGCCACCGGACGCGGCGGCTTCACCGCGCGCAAGCGCGAGGGCGATGGTGCCACGCCGCTGGGCAACCACCGGATTGTCGCGCTCCTCTACCGCCCCGACCGCATCGCGCGCCATGCACTGCCCGGCTGGGCGGCCCCGATCCGACCGCGCGATGTCTGGTCAGACGACCCCGCCGCACCTGACTATAACCACCTCGCCCGCGCGCCCTATCCGTTCAGTCACGAACACATGCGCCGCGCCGATCCGCTTTATGACCTTGTCCTGACCACAGACTGGAACTGGCCCGCGGCACATCCGGGGCTTGGCTCTGCCATCTTCCTGCACATTTGGCGCGCGCCCCGCTACCCCACGGCCGGGTGCGTGGCATTCGCGCGCCCTGACCTTTTGTGGATCGTCAACCGCCTGACACCCGAATCGCGGCTTGTCATTCGCGGCTGAGGCGCTTTCATCTTGCCAGAAATACGCCGGGGGTGAGCCGCGCCAGCGGCGAGGGGGCAGCGCCCCCTATCCTGTTCTGGCACCAAAGATCGCCGAGCCCACCCGCACATGCGTGGCCCCCAGCGCCACAGCCATCTCGAAATCATCGCTCATTCCCATCGACAGGTCCGAGAAACCGTTGCGAGCAGCAATAGCGCCCAGCAGGCGGAAATGCGGGGCCGGGTTCTCATCGGCGGGGGGGATGCACATCAGGCCGCGCACCGGCAGGTCCATCGCGCGGGCATCGGCAATGAAGGCATCCGCCGCGTCGGGCAGGATACCAGCCTTCTGTGGCTCGGCCCCCGTATTCACCTGGACGAACAGATCAGGGCAGGCGCCGCGTTCTTGCGCCAGCCGGGCGAGCGTTTGCGCAAGTTTCGGGCGGTCCAGCGAATGGATGGCGTCGAACATCTCGATAGCGGTGCGCGCCTTGTTGGTTTGCAAGGGGCCAATCAGATGCAGCTTGATCCCCTGAAAACGCGCCTGAAAAGCCGGCCAACGCCCCTGCGCCTCCTGCACCCGGTTTTCACCAAAAACCCGTTGCCCCTGCTCCAGCACGGCTTCGACACGTTCAGGTGGCTGCACCTTGGAAACAGCGATCAGCGTCACCGACCCTGGCGCGCGCCCGGCGTCTGCTTCGGCCTTGCGCAGGCGATTCTTGATATCGGCAAGTGACATGGTGTCCCCCAGCGTTGCGCGGGCAAGACAGCACAAAGCAGCGGCGATGGAAAGCCTCAGTTGCGGGCAATCGCCCGGTCGCGCCAGGGGGCCGGTGTGTGGAGATTGTCCAGCGAGATGCCCAGCGATACGCCCATCTGCCAGCCGCTGTCGAACTGGTGGTTAAGGGTCATGGTGTAGCGCGCGCCGTAACCCGGCTGCATACCCCGGTCACTGCTGTAGGTCATGCCGAATCGCAGTTCGACCTGATGGGTGATCGGACGGAAGGTTGTCTCCTGACCGATCGGATTGCGGAAAGAATCGGCACGGAAGATACCGGGATACGCCATTTCCGCTTCAGCCATCGCGGGCGCAAGAAGCGCCAGCCCGACAAGGGCAGCAACAAGGCGTAGGCAAATTGCCTGGAGCATCGGATTTCCCTTTGATCGGGCTATAAATAGTATTCTACCACGCCAACCGCGCCTGTTCAAACCCGGTCCACAACCAAAGGGCTCATCAGAAAAAAGAAAGAGCGGGCCGAAGCCCGCTCTTCCAATTCAACCGATCCTGAGATCAGAAGTTGAAGGCAACGCCGACCGAACCGGTCGTCAGGCCGCCAACGCGCTCGGCACCAGCGGTGATCGAAGCGCCGCCACCCAGGCCGTAGCTGTAGCTCAGGCCGTAGGCGTTGTTGGTGTTCACGCGGCCAGCGTAGCCGTACAGGTTGCCACCGCCCAGATCGACGTTGGCGTTGACGGCGTAGTTGGTGTTCGCAGCGCCACCGGTGCCGATGCGTGCGACGATAGCACCAACGCCCCATGCGCCACCGTTGTAGTGTGCCGACACAGTAGCAACGCGCGGGCTGAAGCCACGGTTCTGCTGGTAGCCGGCTGCGACGGTGAAGGCATCAAAGCGGCCACGGACAGCGACTTCAACGCCGTTCGAACGCTCGGCCGAAACCGCTGCCTGCCAGTCGCCCATGGTGTAGCGAGCGTGGATGGTCTGATCGAAAGCACCGGTGTTAACACCGCCAGGGCCGTTCGAGTTGAACCAGGTCACAGCGCCCAGCAGGCCAACCGAGTCACCGCACTGCTGGCCACCTTCGTAGCCGACGCCGCAGCCGCCGATGTAGCCCATTGCGGTACCGGTGGTGGCGATAGCGCCGTCCTGGTTACCGAAGGTCAGGCGCAGACCCGAAGCTTCGACCCAGACGCGGTGGCCCGAGAACAGCTGGTTGGTCATCTGGGTTGCGGTGCCACCAGCGGTCTGCAGACGCAGACGGGTGAAGCCGCCGAAGCTGAGGCCGTGGTCAGCCTGAACAGCAGCCGAGAAGTTCAGCTGGAAGCGGCTTTCGGTGCGCCAGTTGCTGATAGCGCCGAACTGCTGGACGAAGCCGCCGTTGCTGTACTGCACGCCCATACGGCCTTGACCACCGATGGTCACGGCCTGCGAGTGGGCGACGCCTGCCGAAAGGGCCAGTGCTGCCGAAGCAAGGAGAATTTTTTTCATGGTTTCCCTCGTTGACTTGAGATGTTGCCCACCTTGCTGGAAGCTGGGTCTGTGCCTATTTCCTGCCTGAGGCGCTTTTTTGCAAGCCGAAGCAAAGCACCCCGAGAACTCTGGCTTTTTGTGATGCAGATTTGCCACGCAACCCCGAGACGGCCGCCCCTTCTTTGAACCGGCCCTGTCGCGCCATTCATGCCCGAGCCCTCTGCGCGTCATCCCCTCGCCAGCAAATGGCTTGTTCCGCGCCGCACCCTCGGCTAGATACGGGGGCGAATATTGCGAAAGGGCCTGACTGAATGTCGATCAATCGCGCAGCGAAAACGATCATTGCCTTGGCGCTGGTTGCGGCGCTTTCCGCGTGCGGCGGAGGCGGCTTTGGCAACATGTTCTCACGCGAGAACAGCGCCACGGCGCAAGAACTGACGCGGCAGGATATCATCGAGGAGCGGGTGCGCACCACCGGCTCCCGCGATTCTATATGGGATCTGTTCGGCGGGCGCGAAACCCCGGACACCACGATCTCGGTCAACCGCTACATCTGGACCGCCGCACTTGAAGTGCTCGATTTCCTGCCGGTTGAAACGATCGACCCGTTCTCGGGCGTGTTCACAACAGGCTTCGGCACCCCTCCTGGTGGCGGCCGGCCCTACCGCGCAACGGTGCATGTGACCGATGTCGCGCTGGATGCGCGCTCGCTTAATCTTGCACTTGCGACACGCAATGGCCCTGCCAGCGCCGAAACGGTGCGCGCTGTGGAAAACGCGATTCTGAACCGCGCCCGCCAGCTCCGCATCCGCGACCGACGTTTGTAAACCGCGCGCGGGCTGGACCCGCGTCAAAAGGGCCGCTATCACGTCGCCGGGCCATCCAGTGCCCGGCGTTTTCATGTCAGAGGAAGACCATGTCAGGCCAGCACGACGCCCGATATCACCCGCAAGCGACGGAACCGAAGTGGCAGGCCGAATGGGAAGCCGCTGGCTGCTTTGCCGCCCGGCGCGATCCTTCCCGCCCCAAGTATTATGTGCTTGAGATGTTTCCCTACCCCTCAGGGCGCATCCATATGGGCCATGTGCGCAATTATACGATGGGCGATGTGGTCGCGCGCTACAAGAAAGCGCAGGGGTTCAGCGTGCTGCATCCGATGGGCTGGGACGCATTCGGCATGCCGGCCGAAAACGCCGCGATGCAGGAGGGTGGGCACCCCGCCGACTGGACCTATAACAACATTGCCGTGATGAAGGATCAGATGCGGCCGCTGGGCCTGTCTATCGACTGGTCACGCGAATTCGCCACCTGCGACCCCGAGTATTACGGCCAGCAACAGGCGATGTTCCTCGATTTTCTGGAAGCCGGGCTGGTCTATCGCAAGAATGCCGTGGTCAACTGGGATCCGGTGGACATGACGGTTCTGGCCAATGAACAGGTGATCGACGGCAAGGGCTGGCGTTCAGGCGCCGAGGTGGAACGGCGCGAGCTGACGCAATGGTTCTTCCGCATCTCGGATTACAGTCAGGAGCTGCTGGAGGCCATCGACGGGTTGCAGCAATGGCCCGAAAAGGTCCGGCTGATGCAGAAGAACTGGATCGGCCAGTCGCGCGGTTTGCAATTTGCCTTCTCGACCGTCGATGCGCCCGAAGGATTCGAGCGGCTGGAAGTCTATACCACCCGGCCGGACACATTGATGGGTGCCTCGTTCGCGGCCATCTCGCCCGATCACCCGCTGGCAAAGCACCTGGAGCGCCATGACCCGGCGGTGGCCGAATTCGTGGCCGAATGCCGCCGCATCGGCACCACCGAAGAGGCACTGGAAAAGGCCGAGAAACGGGGACTGGATACCGGCATTCGTGTGCGTCACCCCTTTGATAACGCGTGGGAACTGCCGGTCTATATCGCCAATTTCATCCTGATGGATTATGGCACCGGCGCGATCTTTGGTTGCCCCGCCCATGACCAGCGCGACCTTGATTTCGCGCGCAAATACGGGCTGCCTCACCCCGATGTCTTTATCGCGCTTGACGACGAAACACCGGTTTCCGACACCGCTTTTGTTCCGCCCAAGACCGAGAAGGTGCGCTACCTGCGCGGTTTTGCGGGCGATGAGGAGCAGACCGGCGAACAGGCCGTCGAGGCCGCCATCACCTTTTGCGAATCGAAGGGTGTCGGGCACGGCGTCACCAAATACCGGTTGCGCGACTGGGGCCTGTCACGCCAGCGCTACTGGGGTTGCCCGATTCCGGTTGTCCATTGCGACACTTGCGGCGTAGTGCCCGAGAAGAAGGAAAACCTGCCGGTCGAACTGCCACATGATGTTACTTTCGACAAACCTGGCAACCCGCTGGACCGTCACCCGACATGGCGCAACTGCACCTGCCCGAAATGCGGCGGCCCGGCCCTGCGCGAGACCGACACGATGGATACCTTCGTGGACAGCTCGTGGTATTACGCCCGCTTCACTGCGCCGCGCGCAGACACCCCCACGGTGGCCGAGGATGCAGAGTACTGGATGAACGTGGACCAGTATATCGGCGGGATCGAACATGCGATCCTGCATCTTCTATATTCGCGCTTCTTCGCCCGTGCGATGCACAAGACAGGCCATTTGCCTGCAAAGGCGATCGAACCCTTCGATGCACTGTTCACGCAAGGAATGGTGACGCATGAGATTTACCAGACCACCGATGCACGCGGGCGGCCTGTCTTTCACCTGCCCGAAGAGGTCGAGGATGGCAAACTGAAGGCGACCGGCGAGGCCGTAAAGATCATCCCCTCGGCCAAGATGTCGAAATCAAAGAAGAACGTCGTCGATCCGCTGGCAATCATCGACGCTTTCGGCGCTGATACCGCGCGCTGGTTCGTGATGTCCGATTCGCCGCCCGAGCGTGATGTGGAATGGACAAGCGCGGGGGCAGAAGCAACCTACAAGCACCTTGGCAGGGTCTGGGCACTGTCCGAGCGCATCGCCGGGATGCCGGATGCGCCGGGCAAGGGCGATGACGAGCTGATGCGCGCCATGCACCGCGCCATCGATGACATCACCCGCATGATCGACGGGTTCGCCTTCAACAAGGCCATCGCCAAGCTGTACGAGTTCACCAATATCCTGTCGAAATCCACTGCAAGTGCAGCCGCGCAGAAGAAGGCGGCGCGGGTGCTGGCGCAGCTCATGGCCCCCATGACTCCTCATCTGGCGGAAGAAATCTGGTCCCGCCAGGGCGGCGAAGGGCTGGTGACCGAAGCAGCATGGCCAAAGGCCGATCCGGCGATGCTGGTGTCGGACAGCCTGGTGCTGCCGATCCAGATAAACGGCAAGCGCAAGGCCGAGATCACCGTGGCCGCGGATGCGTCAAAGGAAGAGGTTGAAAAAATCGCGCTGGCCGATGATGCTGTGCAGAAGGCGCTGGCCGGGGCCAGCGTAAAAAAGGTGATTGTCGTGCCGGGGCGGATTGTGAATGTGGTTGTCTGATCGCCGCGCGTTCCTCTTGGGCCTCGCCGGGTTGGTGGGGGTGGCGGGTTGCCGCTTCACGCCGGTCTATGCGCCGGGCGGGGCCGGACGCGTACTGCAAGGCGCGGTACGCGCCGACGACCCGACGCAGCGTCATGAATACCAGTTCGTCGCTGCGCTGGAAGAACGCCTTGGCCGCCCCACCGCGCCGCGCTTTGCACTCAGCTACCGGATCGCATGGCGCCGTATCGGCGGTGATGCCTCTCGCGTTCAGATTCTAGGAACGCTGCAATATGTGCTTACCGATATGGCCACCGGGGCTGAGGTCGCCGAGGGCCGGATCGATGGCGACGCGGGCTATTCCACCACTGCGACCCAGCTCGCGGAACAGGCCGCCGCCGAAGATGCCGAACTTCGGCTGATGCGGATGCTTGCCGACAGCCTGGTGCTGCGGCTGATCTCCCTGCCCGCGCTGTCGGCACCATGAAACTGACGCCGCGCGATGCGCCGGGCTTTCTGGCCCGGCCTGATCCGCGGGTGCCGGGGGTGCTGATCTACGGCAGTGATGCAATGCGCGTGGCCGAAAGGCGCCAAAGCTTGATTCGCAACCATATCGGCCCGCAGGGCGAAGCCGAGATGCGGTTGGTCCGTTTCCCCGCGACCGATCTCAGAAAAGACCCGGCGGCGGCCATGGATGCCGCCAAGGCACAGGGCTTCTTTCCCGGCCCGCGCGCTGTGCTGATCGAGGAAGCCACCGACGGCACGACCGAGGCGCTGAAACCGGTTCTCGCGGACTGGACCGAGGGCGACGCGCTTCTCGTGGTGACCGCAGGCCAGCTCAATGCATCATCGAAGCTGCGCAAGTTGTTCGAAGGGGACAAGCGCGCCCTTTGTCTGGCGGTCTATGACAACCCGCCCGACCGCGCCGAGATCGAGGCCATGCTGAAAGATGCTGGCCTCACCAGCGCTCCGGCCGAGGCATTGCGCGACCTGGTGGCGCTGGCACATGTGCTGGAGCCGGGGGATTTTCGCCAGACCCTGACCAAGATCGCGCTCTATAAGCACGGCGATCCCGCACCGCTGACCCCGGCCGAGATCGCCGCGCTGGCCCCGCAAGGCACCGAGGCCGCGGTCGATGACATGCTCGACGCCGTGGCCGAGGGCCGCCCTGCCGACATTGGCCCGCTCATGGCGCGGTTGACGGCTCAGGGGGTCGCGCCGGTCACGCTGTGCATCGGGGCGATGCGGCATTTCCGGCTGCTGCACGCGCTGGTGTCCGACCCGCGCGGACCGGCGCAAGCCATCGGAACGCTGCGCCCGCCGGTTTTCGGTCCGCGCCGCGACAAACTGCTGCGCCAGGCGCAGCGCTGGCGGGGCGACCGCGTAGAGCTGGCGCTGACCGAGATCACCGAAACCGACCTCACCTTGCGTTCCACAAGCCGGGCACCGCTGGCAGCGCTCACCGAACGCGCCATGCTCCGTCTGGCCACGATGGCGGCACGCCAACGCTAGGAAGCCCCTTGCGCAACAGCCCCCCAGCGTGGATCACTACCGCCAGCAGAACCGGAGGAAACCATGTCCAACCCCGCCTATACCGTCATCGGCAACGCCCAGTCACGCGCCGCACGCGTGCTGTGGATGCTGGAGGAACTGGGCTTGCCCTATGAGCATGTCGGCGTGAAGCCGCATGCGAGCGAGGTCAATGCGTTCAACCCGACGGGAAAGGTGCCGGTACTTCTGGTCGATGGCGCCCCGGTCACCGATTCCACGGCGATCAACCAGTTTCTCGCCGACCGCCACAATCGTTTCACCCATCCCGCCGGTTCGCTGGAGCGCGCGCGGCAGGATGCGCTGACGCAGCTTGTGCTGGATGAATTCGATGCGGTTCTCTGGGTTGCTGCGCGCCACAGTTTCATCCTGCCCGAAGCGCAGCGCGTGCCGGGCGTGAAGGATTCGCTGCGCTGGGAGTTTGCCCGCAACCAGAAGCTTTTCGCGCGCCGAATGGGAGATACCCCATTTCTGATGGGCGAAGAGATGACGGTGCCGGATATCGTCCTGACGCATTGTTGCATCTGGGCGCGGGCGGCGAAGTTCGACATCACCGAGCAGAAGCTTCAGGATTACATGACGCAAATGATGCAACGCCCGGCGTTGCGCAAGGTGTTGAAAGCGGGCTGACAGCCACGCCCAAAGTGGGTCAGAGCGACATGATCCGGGCCTGACCGCTGGCGTAACTGTAGCTGCAGCGCACTTCATAGACCTGCTGGCCGCGCGCAACCCGCAGCATCACATCACGCGAGCGCGCCACGCCATCATTACCCGTCACTTCGCGCGTGCCCACGACGCCCTGCACCGCCAGACCCTGCGCCTGCCCCTGCTGCATGCAGGCCGATTCGGCAGCACTGGCGGGGACAGCCCCCGGCATGGACTGCGGCGCCATCGGCGCGGGCTGCGCGACGGGCGCTGGCGCGGTGCGCAGCGGGGCACTGCCGCGCATGTCCGGTAACTGCGCACAACCTGCAACGACGAATACGCCAACCAGCGCCGGCACCATCCTGGCGTAAGGGATCATGGATAACCTCCTGACAAAGGGTTGCGACAAACCTGTCGCGGATTTCAAACATGTTGTCCCCCGCGCAGCTTCAGCTTCCCGTCGGGAGAAGCGCCTCAGGGTAACAAAAGCGCGCGGGCGGCGGCGCGGGCAGCATCGGTGATCTTATCACCCGCCAGCATCCGCGCCAGTTCATCAACGCGCGAATCGTCAAGCAGTTGCGTCACCCGCGACAATGTTTCGCCATCCTGCACCGATTTCGTAACTCGCCAGTGATGCGCCCCCAGCGCGGCCACCTGCGGGCTATGGGTGACCACCAGCACTTGCGCCCCGTCCGACAGCGCGCGCAGCCGACGACCGACGGCATCGGCGGTGGCCCCGCCCACGCCCCGGTCGATTTCGTCAAAGATCATCACCTGCCCGCCGCCGCCACGACTGAGGCAGACTTTCAACGCCAGCAAAAAGCGCGACAGCTCCCCGCCCGAGGCAATCTTGTTCAGCGGCCCGGCAGGTGCACCCGGATTGGTCGCCACTTCAAAACTGACGGCGTCAGCGCCATCAGGCCCGGGCTCGGCAGGGGAAAGGGTGGTGGTAAAGACCGCGCGCTCCATCTTGAGCGGTGCCAGCTCGGCGGCCATCGCGGCATCCAGCGCAGCGGCGGCGGCGCGACGCTTCTCGCTCAGCGCGACGCAGGCAGCATCGTGCGCAGCGCGCGCCTCATCTTCGGCGCGGGCCAGGGCGGCAGTGTCGCTGTCACCGGCATCGAGCGCGTTAAGCCGTGCGCGCAGTTCTTGCGCATGGCTGCCCAGATCATCGGGCAGCACACCGTGCTTGCGTGCCAGTCCGCGCAGGGCGAACAGCCGCTCTTCCACGGCTTCCAGCGCCATCGGATCGGTATCGAGCGCATCAAGACAGCCGTCCACCTCGGACTGTGCCTCGCCCAGTTCGGTCAACGCCCGGCCCAATGCCTCGATGGCGCCGTCAAGTCGCCCCTCCAGATCCGCCGCGGCACCATCGAGCCAGCGCAAAGCGTCATGTAAAAGCCGCTCTGCCCCCTCTTCGCCCATCGAAGCGCGGGCGCGGTCCACATCGCCCCGCATCCGGGCCGCCGCCTGCATCATCCGGCGGCGGGTGTCGAGTTCGGCTTCTTCGCCCACCTCGGGGTCCAGTTTGTCCAGTTCGGACACGGCATGGCGCAGAAAGTCTTCTTCGTTGCGCAAGGTCGCCAGCCGCTCTTGCGCAGCCTGTCGGGAGGTACGCGCCTGCGTCAGCGCGCGCCAGGTCGCACGGGTTGCAGCCAGGTCGCCATCAACCCCGGCGAAAGCGTCCAGCAGTTGGCGGTGGCCGCGCGGGTTCAGTAGGCCGCGGTCATCATGTTGGCCATGCAACTCCACCAGCGTTTCGGAGAGCGCGCGCAACACCTCGCCCGAAACGCGCCGATCATTGACCCAGGCCGTCTTGCGCCCGTCGGGCGTGTTGATGCGCCGCAAGATCAGTTCATCCCCCGAACCAATCCCCGCTTCGGTCAGGATGGCCTGCGCCGGATGCGCGGCGGGCAGATCAAATACCGCCTCCACCTCGCCCTGTGCGGCACCGGCGCGCACCAGTTCCGCCCGGCCCCTCCATCCCAGAACAAAACCCAGCGAATCCAGCAAGATCGACTTGCCCGCTCCGGTTTCGCCGGTCAGCACGTTCAGACCGGGCTGAAAAGCAAGCTCCAGCCGGTCAATCAGAAGCATGTCGCGGATCGAAAGGTTGCGCAGCATCACGGCGCTCCTGCCCCGGTTCCGGCGGCGTATCGCGCGGTTACAGCCACTCGCCCCGGATCGTCCGGCGATAGACCGAGCGGAGCCAGCCTTCACCCCGCGCCTCGGGTGCCAGCCCCTGCCCTGTCAGCAAGCGGAAGCTGTCATCATAGAACGGGTTGGAACGGAAGTTGTGGCCCAGAATGGCCGCCGCCGTCTGCGCTTCGTCCCGCAGGCCCAGTGCAAGGTAGGATTCCACCAGACGGTGCAGCGCCTCAGGCGTGTGGGAGGTGGTCTGGAACTCCTCGACAACCACGCGGAACCGGTTCACGGCTGCGGGGTAAAGCCCGCGCCGCAGATAGAAGCGACCGATCTCCATTTCCTTGGCAGCGAGATGGTCAAACGCCAGATCGAACTTCAACACCGCAGAACGCGCATATTCGGTGTTCGGATACTGCTCGATCACCCGGCGCAGATGCTGCAACGCCTGGAAGGTCAGACCCTGATCGCGGCCCACATCCTCAATCTGGTCATAATAGGTCAGCGCCAGAATATAGGCTGCCCAAGCCGCATCCTCGTCGCCCGGATACTGATCAAGGAAGCGCTGCGCCGTGGCGCGGGCAGTCTCATAGTCACCATCGCGGTGCTGAGCATAAGCCTGCATGACGATCGCCCGGCGCGCCCAGTTGGTATAGGGGTAGATCCGTTCGACCTCGCGGAAATAGCGCAACGAGCTTTCGGCCCGGCGGCTGGTTTCCAAAACATACTCGCCGCGGCGATAGATTTCCTCGGCGCTGAAACCTTCAAGCGACTCATCCTCGCGCACACCACCGCAGGCCACCAGCACCAGACAAAGCCCGGCCATCAGCACCACAGAACGGGCTTTACTGAAAGAAACGCTGCTTGCTTGCCCGGTCAACTTCATATCCCGCATCCTCTTGCGCACGTCCCGTATCGTCCGGCGCCTGCTGAAATCCTTGCGCCCACCCGGAGGCTTATGGGTGGTCCTAGCACATAAGAAACCGACACGCAAAACGCCTTTGCGCCGTTTCGGGACCGAATTGAAAAGCCGTTTCCGTTGGCGCAAGCCATTGCCGCGGTGCGTCAGGCGATCAGCGCCAGATCCTCAGCACAAACGCCGGCCCCCGGCATGGCATGCGCCTCGGCGTCCGAAACTGTGACGCGCTCAAACGCCGAACGGTCGGACAGCAGGGCACGCAACAGCCGGCCGGTCAGCGCATGCCCGGCACGGTAGCCCACATAACGCCCGATGATCGGCGCTCCGGCCACAGCCAGGTCGCCCATCGCATCGAGCATCTTGTGGCGGACCGGCTCATCGTCATGGCGAAGTCCGCCGGGGCTGAGCACCTGCGCGCCGTCAAAGACCACCGCATTGTCCATCGTGCCGCCCAGCGCCAGGCCATTGGCGCGCATGAAATCGACATCTGACAGGCGGCAGAAGGTGCGGCTGTCAGCCAGTTCGCGCACGAATGTGCCGTTGCACAACACCAGATCCTTCGTTTGCCGGCCGATCGCAGCATCGGGGAAATCGATTTCGAAAGCAATCGACAGGCTGGGCGCGGGTTCCAGCCGGGCGAAGGCATCGTTCATCTGCACTTCCACCGGGCGCAGCACCCTGATGGCGCGTAACGGTGCGCGAAGCTGGCGAATGCCGGCAGCGATGAATGCAGACACAAAGGGCTGCGACGAACCGTCCAGGATCGGCACTTCATCGCCATCCAGCGTGATAAGGGCATTGTGGATGCCGCAACCAGCCAGAGCTGCCATGAGATGTTCGATCGTAGACACCTCGACGCCCGCATCATTGCCGATCCGGGTGCAGAGATTGGCCTCGATCAGTGCCGCAGGCGTCACCCTGATGCGGCGCTGCGAAGCACTGAGCGCCAGATCGGTTCGCTCGAACACGATGCCCGAGCCAGCGGGCGCGGGATGAACACGCATGTCAACCGGGCTGCCGGAATGCAGTGCGGTGCCCTGGAAGTTGACCGTTTTCTGAAGCGTTGTCTGCACGAGTTGCCCTCTGGCGCGGCTTGCCCGCTGTTGGGTGCCTATCTATGGGTTGCGCCGCCCCGTCTCAACTCACAGTTTGCGACAGCTTGTAACAGTTGAGAAGAGCATCGGCGGAATTCCGCCCACACCCCAAGAGCGCATGCAACTCATTGATAATAAAAGAAAGAAACCGGCTTTCGCCGGCTTCTTTGCAAGATTTCATCGTACGATGTGATCGCAACTGATACTCAGTTCGCCTGACGGCGCAGGAAAGCCGGGATCTCGATGCGGTCATCCGAGGCGCGTTGCGCCGGTTCGTCGTCATAAGATTGCATCGGCGGCTGCACCCGTGCGGCTTGCGCACCATGATCATTTCCAGAACCCGCCATGCGGCTGATCAACGAACCGATGCCGAAACGCGGGCGCTGATCTTGTTGTGGGGCGTGCTGGGGCGCCTGCTGCTGGGCGTGCTCCGGCGCCCGTGCGACAGAGCGCGGCGCTTCGGGCTGTTTGGCAACGGCAGCGCGAAGGCGCGCCAGCGTCTCGGGCGAGGGCGTGCCAGCCGAGCGCGGGCGTGGCGCTACATAGCCGCCAGCCTCATCCTGCCATTCTTGCGGCTGGTGATGCTGTGGGGGCTGATGCTGCCCCTCACCCAAAACCGAGTCCAGGTCAAATTCATTCTGCGCATTGTTCTGGCTGTCATAGCCATGCGGGGCGTAGTCAGGCTGCGGCTCGGCCCGCGCGACGGGACGCAGCGGCTCGGCCTGACGCGGGGCGTCGTACTGGCGCGGCGCTTCATACTGCGGCTCCACATGCTCCTGGCGCGGCTCGAACACCGGCTCCTGCCAGCTATCACGCGCGGCCACCTGCTGCGGCTCGGGCATGGGTTCGGCTGCTTCCTGCGCGGGCGGGGCCAGCGGCTCGGCCAGACGGCGACGCGGCACATCCAGCGAGGCGGCATCGGCCCGCGCCTCGATCCCCGTAGCGACGACCGAAACGCGGATCGCCCCTTCCATCTCGGGGTCGAGGGTGGAGCCGACGATAATGTTGGCCTCGGGATCGACCTTCTCGCGGATCAGGTTGGCGGCCTCATCCAGCTCGAACAGCGTCAGATCGTTGCCGCCGGTGATGTTGATCAGCACACCGCGCGCACCGTTGAGGCTGATCTCGTCCAGAAGCGGATTGGCGATGGCCTTTTCGGCGGCCTGGCGGGCGCGGTCTTCGCCCTGGGCCTCGCCAGTGCCCATCATGGCCTTGCCCATCTCGTCCATCACCGCGCGGACATCGGCGAAGTCGAGGTTGATCATCCCCGGCCGCACCATCAGATCGGTCACACCCTTGACGCCCTGATAGAGCACGTCATCAGCCATGGCGAAGGCTTCGGTGAAGGTGGTCTTTTCGTTGGCAAGACGGAACAGGTTCTGGTTCGGAATGATGATCAGCGTATCGACCACCTTTTGCAGCGCCTCCACCCCGTCTTCGGCCTGCCGCATACGCTTGGCACCCTCGAAGGCGAAGGGCTTGGTCACCACACCAACGGTCAGCACACCCAACTCGCGCGCGGCCTGAGCGATGATCGGCGCGGCCCCGGTGCCGGTTCCACCGCCCATACCCGCCGTGATGAAGCACATATGCGCCCCGGCCAGATGGTCGATGATCTCTTCAAGCGTCTCTTCGGCGGCCGAAGCCCCGACCTGCGGCCGGGCACCAGCACCCAACCCTTCGGTCACCTTGACACCGAGCTGGATACGGGCGCGTGCCTTGGACTGCTGAAGTGCCTGCGCGTCGGTATTGGCGACGACAAACTCCACCCCTTCAAGCATCTGGTCGATCATGTTGTTGACCGCATTGCCGCCCGCGCCGCCGACCCCGAACACGGTGATCCGGGGCGTCAGTTCCGTCTTTTCCGTCGCGATGAAGTTCAGTGCCATTGCCTTGTCCGCCTGTCTTTGTCCGGGTTGCCCTTGCCGATCGCCAGTCGGTTCGCCGTCCGGTTCTTGGTGATTTGCCAGATTTGCCACAGATTGTAGCGATCCGGCGCGGGAACGTCATCAAAAAAAACCTGATTCCCACCAAATCTGGAGGAATTTCGCCGATATTCAGCGCATTTCGGCGAATCACCCGGATCTGGTGGTTACCAGTTGTCCTTGAACCATTTCATCGCGCGCTTGAGCGGGCGCGCGGCGAAACGGTCGGCAGGAATATCGAAGTCCCACCATTCATCCTGCGGCTGCGCCGCGAACAGACACAGCCCGACGATCCCGGCGAATGCCGGGCCGGTGGCGGCCTGTGGCAGCCCCTGTACGCGCATTGGCCGACCCAGCCGCACCTGCTGACCCAGAATACGCGCGGCCAGCCCGTCCAAACCGGGGATCTGGCTGCCGCCGCCGGCCAGCACGATCTGTTGACTGGGCAAATGGTCAAACCCCGCCGCATCCAGCCGGGCGCGCACCTCTTCCAGTATCTCCTCGACGCGCGGGCGCATGATGCCGATCAGTTCCGAGCGGGTGATGGTGCGGCGGTCCTTGTCCCAGTCGCCGCTGTCGCCGCCAATCTCGATGATCTCGCGGTCATCCTTGCCGGTGGCCTGCACGCCGCCATAGAATGTCTTGATCCGCTCGGCGGCGCTGTAGGGAATTTGCAGGCCCTTGGCGATATCGCTGGTGATGTGGTCGCCGCCCAGCCGAACGGTATCAGAATAGATCATGTGCTTTTTGATGAAGATCGACAGGCCCGTGGCTCCGCCGCCCAGATCGATCGACGCCGCGCCCAGTTCCTGCTCATCCTCCACCAGCGAGGACAACGCCGATGCATAGCTGGCCGATGCCAGCCCCGCCACCTCGACATCGCAGCGCTTCAGGCAATGCACCAGGTTCTGCACCACATCGGCCTCGATCGACAGAAGGTGCATATCGCAAGCCAACCTGCGCCCGGCCTGCCCGCGCGGGTCAGACAGGCCCGAGCGATGATCGAGAATGAAATTCACCGGCTGGGCATGCAGCACTTCGCGACCCGCGCCCAGATCGGGCACATCGCAGGCAGCCAGCACGCGGGCGATGTCATTCTCGGTGACATGCGCGCCTTCCAGCTCAACCGCACCTTCCAGCCCGTAAGACCGCCCTTCGCCACCGGAAAAGCACACGATCGCGTGATCGACACGCTGCTGGGCCATCTTCTGGGCGGTCTGCAGGGCGGTGCGCACCGCGCGCTCGGTCTCGGCCATGGCGGCAATCTCGCCAAAGCGCACACCGCGCGAGCGGGTGGTACCCGCTCCGATCACCCGGAAGGTGGCCTGCCCGGCCATATTCCCCACGCCAGACCCCTCCGACGCCCCCTGCGAGCCGAATTTCAGGATCAGGCAGGCGACCTTGAAGGTGCCGATATCGAGAACGGCGATCACGCCGCGCTGCATCGCCTGCTGGCGCATGTGGCGCATCGCGCGCTGGGACTGGTAGAGATCGGTCATCGGTTCGGAACTCCACTTACCTGATTTCTGATGCGGTGCAGCTCGGCCATGGCGGGCTGCGAAAGTCGTATGGTGGGGCGTGACGCATCGCGCAGATCGACGACGCTGACATCGCGCGCCAGAAGGCCCTGCGCGCCGTCCAGCGCCAATACCCGTTCCAGTGCAGGCAAAGCGCCCTCGGCGGGCAGCATGATGCGCTGGCCCCGGTCCAGCACCACATCCCAGCGCCTCTCGCCCACGCGCACCAGCCCGCGCAACCGGTCACGCAGAGGGCTGGCAGCGGCCAGAAGCTGGCGCGCTTCGGAAATGGCGGCGGGCGCGCCTTCGCCAGCAATCAGCGGCAGATCGGCGCGCGCCTCGCGCTCAGCCAGACGGGCGATGCGGCGACCCTCGATATCGACCAGCTCCAGCCCGCCGTGATGACGCCAGACCATTGCCGGCTCGCGCTCGATCACCGATACTTCCAGCACACCGCCCGAACGAATACGCAGCGCCGCCACTTCAACGGCATCAAGCGCCTCGGTTTCGTGCCTGAGTTCCTGAAGGTCCAGCCGGAAGGATGAAACCGGAAATTCCAGCCCCAACCGCCGGGTTATCGCCTGCGCCACTTCGGGCGTTTCGGCGTGCACGCTGAGCGAATTGACCTGAAACTCTGGCCGGTTCTCGAATGCGGTGCGCAAATCGGTGAAGAAACCCTGCGCCTGCGCACGGCGTGCGTCATCGCCCAGCCAGAGGCCCAGCACCAGCACCACAATGAAGACCGGCAAGCCCACGGTGATGCCACGGCGGATGAACGGGGTCAGCCACAGCCTGTGCAACCGATAAGAAAGTCGGCTGGGCGAGGGATCACGGCGCGACCGCCGCGCCAACGCCGGACGCGCCGGATGCGCAGAGCTTGGCGCCGTTGTATGGACAGGCTGCGCGGCAGGATCTTCAGGCCAGGAATAATTGGCCGAAGGGCTGGCCGCGAGAGCATCCAGAAGTGGCTCGGGCGCCGTGTTGCCAGGATCTGTTGGCGGAATGAAAGCATGCGCGCGCGGCTGGGATGATTGCCGGAGAGGTTGCTGCGCGGGGCTGCGGGGCAAACCGGGATCGGCCTTCCAGAGCGCGCGCGGACGATACTGGAAACTCTCGGGCGCAGGCTGAAACCTGTCTTTGGCTGCCTGGCGGCGCAACGGCGGCTCGGCCGGGGGCGCGGGATGGCGCAAACGGAGATCATCGCTCAACGCTGGCATGAAGCATCCTCCACCAGCCAGCGGCACAATTCGGGAAAGGAGATCCCGCAGATCGCCGCCTGTTCAGGGCTTAACGACGTTGGCGTCATCCCCGGCTGGGTGTTGGTCTCCAGCAAGATCAGCCCGTCCAGCCCGCGCCCCTCATCCCAGCGAAAATCCGTTCGGCTGAGGCCACGGCAACCCAGCACCCGATGCGCGGCCAGCGCATGGGCCATGCAGGCATCGAAAATCTCGGCGGGAACCTCGGCAGGGACCACATGATGCGACCCGCCGGGCTTGTATTTGGCATCATAATCATACCAGCCCGTGGTGACGATATCGGTCACTGTCAACGCCCGTTCGCCCAGCACGCTCACCGTCAGCTCACGCCCGGCCACATAGGCTTCAACCATCAGCGTCTCGGGCATTTGCGGGGCCAGGCGCGGAGGCCGGTTCGCCCCCTCGGCCACCAGATAGACACCGACTGACGAGCCTTCGTTATAGGGTTTGACCACGTAGGGCGGCGCCATGACATGCGCGGCCTCGATCGCCGCGCGGCTGGCCAGCACGCTGTCCGCCACCGGTAAGCCTGCGGCACGATAGGCATCCTTGGTGCGGATCTTGTCCATCGCCAGCGCCGAAGCCAGTACGCCCGAATGGGTGTAGGGGATGCCCATCCATTCCAGCAGGCCTTGCACGCAACCGTCCTCGCCCCAGCGACCATGCAGCGCGTTGAAGGCAACATCGGGCCGGATTTCAGACAGTCTTGCGGGAAGGTCGCGGCCGGCATCGACCTCGACCACCTGATATCCCGCCTCCCGCAGCGCGGCCGCGCATTCATGCCCTGTCGACAGTGACACCTCGCGCTCAGCCGAGATGCCACCCAACAGTACCGCTACCTTGGGGGCTGCCCTGCTCGACATGCCCGCCACCATTGCCTCATACAGCCCGTTGTGGGCCATTATTCGGGGCTTTGTGCCCCTTGTGTTGTCTGATCTGCCGGGTTTTGCACCCGTTCAGTCGCGCGACCGGATTTCACCCACCCGCATGACTTCCCATTCTAGCGAAATTCCACTGTTTTCCAACACCCTTTTTCGCACCTCTTCACCAAGCCCCTCCAGATCGGCGGCAGTGGCATTGCCGGTGTTGATCAGAAAGTTGGAATGCATTGGTGACATTTGCGCCCCGCCCCGCGTGGCGCCGCGCATTCCGGCGTCGTCGATCAGCTTCCAGGCCTTCAGGCTGTGCTCGTCATCCGCCCGCCCCGTCGAGCTGTATCCAGCCGGGTTGCGAAAGGTTGATCCGGCAGTGCGTTCACGGGTGGGCTGGGTCGCGTCGCGCCGGGCAAGCTGCTCGGACATGCGCGTAGCCAGCTCATCGGGGTCGCCCGGCGGCGCGGCAAAGGTTGCCTCGATGATCACCCAGCCTGCGGGCAAGGTGGACTGGCGATAGGCCAGCTTCAGCGCGCTGGCCTCAAGCATCTCGATCCGCCCGTCACGCGTGACCACGCGCACCGATTCAAGCCGATCGGCGACATAGGTTCCATAGCACCCGGCGTTCATCCGCACCGCCCCGCCGATCGCGCCGGGGATAGTGCGCAGAAAGGTCAGGTCCAGCCCGGCCTCGGCAGCCTTGCGGGCGACATGGGCATCAAGGGCGGCAGCCCCGGCCGTCACCCGTCCGTCCGCACAAATGATGGCGTTGAAGCCACGCCCCAGCCGGATCACCACGCCCCGAATACCACCATCGCGAACGATCAGGTTAGAGCCCACACCCATCGGAAACACCGGCACCGCAGGATCAAGCGCAGCCAGAAACCCGGCCAGATCTTCGGCATCGGCGGGCTGGAACAGCCAGTCTGCGGGGCCACCAACGCGTAGCCATGTCAACCCGTCCAGCGGTCGGTTAGGGGTAAGGGTGCCGCGCACGGCGATATCGGTCGGATGGGTCATGATGCCGAGATACCCCTCAGTCTGCAACCTGTCCAGCCGGGTGAAAACCTTCGCACCAGCAAAGCAGGAGGAAAAGTACCCGGCAATGGGCTTCAATGCGATTGCCTGCTCGCAATCCCCCGTCCCCGCCTGGCGCGCTCGCGCATCCATCCACCCAGCGCCGCACCCAGCGCCGCACCCAGCATGGCAGGGCCAGCAAAGATCAATGCCAGGATCACATAGGCCAACCCGTCCCAGCCCTGTGTTACGCGGCCGGCAAGGATGAAGCCCGCAACCGCCAATGCCAACAGTCCCACCAGCACCCAGGCCGCCCAGATCCGCACGAACCGCGCCAGAAGCCAGGACACGGCCAGCCCCACAAAAGCCGAGGTCAGGATCAGGCCCAGAACGGCAGGGTCCATCGCCTCAGCCCTCCAACCGTGCGGGCAACCCCTGCGCCCAGGCCGAAATCGTGCCCGCACCCAGACAGACCACCATATCGCCCGGCGCTGCATGGGCGCGCACCAGCGCCTCCAGATCCTCCTCGCTGCCCACTACATGCGCCGAGGGATGGCCATGCGCACGAATGCCCGCCACCAGGTCATCACGGCTGGCACCCGCGATAGGAGCCTCACCCGCAGCGTAAACATCCGCGATGCCCACCACATCCGCGTCATCGAAACAGGCGCAGAAATCGGCAAACAGCGCATGCAGCCGGGTGAACCGATGCGGCTGATGTACCGCGATCACCCGCCCCTGCCCACCCAGAGCCTGCCGCGCGGCACGCAACACGGCGGAAATTTCCACCGGGTGATGGCCATAATCGTCAATCACCGTCACGCCACCCGCCTTACCCACGCGGGTGAACCGGCGCGCAACACCCTGAAACCCGGCCAGTCCGGCACGGATGGCATCCGGCCCCATACCCAGATGCCGCGCCACCGCCACCGCCGCCAGCGCGTTCGAGACGTTGTGATCACCGGGCATCGGCAGCGTGCAATCGAGGATATCCTCGCCGCCCTTCACAGCGATGTCGAACCGCGCCCGCCCGCCCTCATAGCGCAGGCCGACCGCGCGCAGGTCGGCCCCTTCGGCAAACCCATAGCGCACCACGCGCCGGTCGCGTACCCGTTCCACAAGCGCGCGCACCTCGGCATGGTCGATGCAGCAAACCGCCAGCCCGTAAAACGGTATCCGCCCCACAAACGCATCAAAGCCCGCACGCAGGGCCTCTATCGTGTGCCAGTGCTCCATATGCTCGGGATCGATGTTGGTGACGATCGCCACGGTAGTGGGCAACAAATTGAACGAGCCATCGCTTTCATCGGCCTCCACTACCATCCAGTCGCCCGCGCCCGCCCGCGCGTTGGAGCCATAGGCATGGATTACACCACCGTTGATTACAGTGGGCTCGATCCCGCCCGCATCCAGCAGCGTGGCAACCATGGTGGTGGTGGTGGTCTTGCCATGCGTCCCGGCCACCGAGACAGTGGAGCGCAAGCGCATCAGTTCCGCCAGCATCTCGGCACGGCGCACGACCGGCAGTCCGGCCGCCCGTGCGGCAACCAGTTCAGGGTTGTCAGCCTTGATCGCGGTCGAAACAACCAGCACGCCGGCGCCCGCAACATTCGCGGCTTCCTGCCCAATGAAGATCCGTGCGCCCAGCCGCTCCAGCCGCTCGGTGATGGCGCTGGCCTTCAGGTCGGAGCCCTGCACCGTAAAGCCTTCGTGCAACAGGATTTCGGCAATGCCCGACATGCCGATGCCGCCAATTCCGGCGAAATGAATGGGGCCAAGGCCGGCGGGAAGCTTGGTAAGCGGGGCGGTCATACACGGGTCTTTCAAGGTCAGTCAGGAACTGCGCGGCGCAATCAGGTGCTCGGCCAGATCGGCCAGACGGCGCGCCGCGTCGGGGACACCCGCCGACAGCGCGGCATGCGCCATCTGCGCAGCAGCTTTCGGGTTTGTCAGAATATCCGATACCTGCTCGCACAGAACCTCGGCGGTGAACTGCCCTTCCGGTATGCGCACCGCCGCCTGCGCCTCGACAAGGCCGCGGGCATTGGCGTTCTGATGATCTCGCGCCGCAATCGCCAACGGCACCAGCACCGAGGGGCGGCCGATCACCGTCAGGTCTGCCACGGTCGAGGCACCTGCGCGCGCAATCACCAACTGCGCTTCGGAAAGACGACGGGGAATGTCGTTGAAGAACAGGGCAACCTCAGCCGGAATGCCTGCGGCTTCATAGGCGGCGACCACACGATCAATATCCTCGCGGCGAGCCTGATGCGAGACGCGCAGATGCCGGCGCAACGCCTCGGGTAGCGCGGCCAGCGCCTGCGGCACCACATCGGACAGGATGCGCGCGCCCTGGCTGCCACCGATCACCAACAGGCTCATCGGGTAATCGCCGGGCGGGATATAGGGCGCGCCCGCGCGCTCGGCCACAGCGTTGCGCACCGGGTTGCCGGTATGCACCCCCTCAACCCCAAAAGGCAGGGCCGTCGGCCAGATCCCGCAGGCAAAAGCGCTGACCCTGCGGGCAAAGACCTCGTTTACCTTGCCTGGCACGGCGTTCTGTTCATGGATCAGGCGCGGCACACGCAGCAGCCAGGCCGCTGACAGTGCCGGAATGGAAGGGTAGCCACCAAACCCGGCCACCAGTGCCGGGCGGTCCGCCACCATGCCCAGCGTCGCTTTCACCACCCCGCCCAGAATGCGAAACGGCACCAGCAGCTTTGCTGCCACACCGCCGCGCGCAAAGGTTGCCGAGGCCACGATCCGCCGCTCCACAGCGGGTGGAAAGCCCTCCGCATACTGGGCGCCGCGCGCATCCGTGGAGAGCGCCACTCGCCAGCCGCGCGCCAGCAATTCCTCGGCCAGCGCCTGTGCGGGGAACATGTGCCCCCCGGTTCCCCCGGCTGCAATCACGGCCAGCGGCGGCTTGTCGGCCCGGCTCGTGCCCATTCAGCGCCCCCGTGTCAGAAGTATGTCGCCAATTTCACCTTGCGGACGGCTGCGCGTCAAGGCCAGCAGCATACCCATCATCAGCCCCATCGCCACCAGCGATGACCCGCCGTAGCTGACAAAGGGCAAGGTCATGCCCTTGGCGGGCAGCAGGCGCACGGCCACGCCCATGTTGATCATCGCCTGAACCGAGAACATCGCCACCAGGCCTGTCCCCGCCAAGCGTATGAACGGATCACGCTCGCGCGTCAGTCGGCTCAGCGCGCGAAGGCAGATCGTTGCGTAAAGCGCGATGATGAGGGCAACCAGCACAAAGCCATATTCCTCGGCAGCAACGGCAATGATGAAATCGGTATGTGCATCGGGCAGTTGCCATTTCACCTGGCCCTCACCCACACCCATGCCAAAAAGCCCACCCTCCTGAATGGCCGAGGTCGCGTAGCCAAGCTGCGAGCGCGCATCGATCTCGGCGCTCAGAAAGCCATCGATGCGCCGCGCGAAATGCTCGGAACCGTTATAGGCCACGAGGCCGCCCAGTATCACACTGCCCGCCAGCCCCAGAATGATCACCATCGACGCACCCGAGACGAAATACATCACCCCCCAGCCGAACAGCACCAGAGCCGCCTGGCCAAAGTCCGGCTGCAACACCAGCAGGAACACCACCGCCAACGTCACGCCAAAGGACATCGCCTTGCCCGGCGGGCCGTTCAGCTCCTGCCCGGCGGCCAGCATCCAGGCGGCAAAGACGGCCAGACAGGGCTTCATGAATTCCGAGGGCTGCACGCTGGCGAAGCCAAAGCTGATCCAGCGCACCGCGCCCTTGCCGAAATCGGTGCCGATGAAAGGCAGCATCAGCAGCGTGGCGAAACTGGCGACAAAACCCACCACCGCCCAGCGCCGGATCGTCGCGGGCGACATCATCGACACCAGGAACATCGCGGCAATCGCCACCGCTCCAAAAAACGCTTGTCGTTCGAAATAATAGAATGGCGGCAGGTTGTTGCGCGTTGCCAGTGGCGGTGATGAAGCCAGTGACAACAAAAGCCCCGCTGCAAACAAAAGCAGCACGCAAGAGATCGTCCAACGATCCACCGTGCGCCACCAGCGCGAAAGCACCGGCTCGCCCACATGGGCGGGCATGGTTCCATGCACCATCTCTGTCATGGCTGATTTGCCTCTTCTGCCTCGTGTCCGCCCGTTTGCCGGGTCTGACGATCAGGATAGCGGCAAAGCCCCCACATTGCCAGCGATTTGAGCCGCAGCCCACCCCATCGGCAATCTGCCGCTCTTCATCTGTTCAAAAGTATCCCGGGGGGTGAATTGGCCGTAGGCCAAGAGGGGGGCAGCGCCCCCCTTAGCGCCGCAACCGCACGATTTCCGAGGAATAGAGGATCAGCGCCAGCCAGATCATCGGAAAGGCAACCGCGCGGGCCTGGCCAAATGGCTCGCCAAATACAAACACCGCGATCAAAAACACCATGGTCGGCGTCAGGTACTGCATGATGGCGATTGTCGACAGCCGCAACAGCTTTGCACCGTTGGCATAGATCATCAACGGCACCGCCGTGATCACGCCGCAGCCGATCAACAGCAACACATCCCCCGGCGCGGCCTGAGCGATGAACAACGCGTCTTTGCCGGAAAGCCAGGCCAGATAAGCCAGTGCGAAGGGGGTCAACAGCATCACCTCCAGCGTGAAACCCTGATTTGGGCCAACTGGCAATGCGCGCTTGAAGAAGGCATAGAACCCCCATGAAAGCGTCAGCGCCAGCGCCACCAGCGGCAGGCGCCCGGTTTCCCATGTCAGAACCGCCACAGCCGCTACAGCCAGCGCCACGGCCGCCCACTGCCGCGCGCTCAACTTCTCGCCCAGCAGGACTGCGCCAAGAAAGATGCTGAACAGAGGGTTTATGTAGTAGCCCAGCGCTGCTTCCAGCGCCTGCCCGGTCTGAATCGACCAGACATAGACACCCCAGTTCACTGACACCAGCGCCGCCGTCACCCCGCCCATCGCCAGCGTCCGCGGCGAGGCGAAAGCCGCGCGCAGATCGCGTGTGCGCCCCATCGCCATCAGAACCGCCAGCGCAATCGGCACCGACCAGACGACCCGATGCGCCAGCACCTCAACGACCGGCACATGCGCCAGTGCCTTAAGATAAAGCGGCAGGATACCCCACAGCAGATAGGCGGTCAGCGCAAAGGCAAAACCGCGCGGCGTATCGCCCGCGCTGGTTGTTGCGACGGTGGCGGCCGTTTTCATGTTTCTGCCAGAGCCTTCACCTCGGCCATGAAATGCGTTCCGCGCTTCTCGAAATCGGGGTATTGGTCAAAACTCGCGGCGGCGGGGGCCAGCAGCACCACATCGCCCGGCTCGGCCTCGGCATGCGCACGCGCCACTGCACGGTCCATCGTCTCGCACAGTTCATGCGGCACTGCGCCAAGCTGCAACGCAAAATCGCGCGCCGAATGGCCAATCAGATAGGCCTTCACCACCGAACCCAGATGCGGCGTCAATGCGGCAATACCACCCTCCTTCCCCAGACCGCCGGCAATCCAGCGGATGCGGCCAAAGGCTTGCAGGGCGCGGCTGGCGCTGTCCACGTTGGTGGCCTTGGAATCGTTGATATATTTCACGCCATTGATCTCTGCCACCAACTGGCTGCGATGCGGCAGTCCGGTAAAACTGGCCAGCGCGTCCTCGATCAGACGCGGCGCCAGGCCCAGGCAACGGCAGGCTGCATAAGCAGCACAGGCGTTCTGATGATTGTGTGCACCGGGCAGGCCCGGCATGGCGCGCAGATCGATCGCCGTCACCTGACGCCCGCCGCGCCACTCGGCCAGAAACCCCTTGCGCGCAAAAACCGACCAGCCCATACCGCCCAGCTTCTGCCCTGACGAGATGCGGATCACCCGGTTGTCGGCCGGCCCCTCGCCCATCTGCATGGCCAGAAACCGCCCTTCGGGCTCATCCACGCCGATCACGGCACGGTCCGGCCCGCCCTCGGCAAAAAGGCGGCGCTTGGCGGCGAAATACCCGCCGGGGCCGCCATGGCGGTCCAGATGGTCGGGCGACAGGTTGGTGAACACCGCTATATCCGGGGTCAGCGCGCGCGCCAGTTCTGTCTGGTAACTGGACAGTTCCAGCACCACGACCGCCCCCTCGCCGGGCGGGTCGATCGACAGCACACCCTTGCCGATATTGCCCGCCATCTGCACCGGCTTGCCCGCCACCTCCAGAATATGCGCGATCAGCGCCGTGGTGGTCGATTTGCCATTCGACCCGGTCACGGCAATCACCCGGGGTGGGTTGTCGAATGATTCCCAGTCGGAACGCGCGAGCGAGCGAAAAAACAGGCCGATGTCATTGTCAACCGGCACGCCCAGCGCCGTGGCCGCGGCAATGACCGGATGCGGCGCAGGGTATAGATGTGGAATGCCGGGCGATACGATCAGTGCCACCAGCCCCTCCAGAGCCTGCGAACGTGTCAGATCGACAGGGGTGATTCCGGCCTCCTCGGCACGACTGCGCGCCTCCTGCGCGTCGTCCCAGGCGTAAACTTCGGCCCCGCCCGCCGCCAATGCAGCGCAGGTCGCAAGACCCGAACGGCCCAGTCCCAACACACCCACACGCGCATCTTCAAAGCCCCGAACAGTAATCATCACCCACTCCAGCGACTCAACAGCGCGACGGTATCCGAGGGCGGCGGCAAGCGAAAGGCCGCCGGAACGCCTCCGGCGCCCCATTCATCTGTTCAAAAATATCCTGGGGGTGAATTGGCCGAGAGGCCAAGAGGGGGCAACGCCCCCTGCCCGCTAAGCGACCAGCGCCTCGGCCCGCTTGAGATCGACACTGACCAACTGGCTGACACCCTGCTCGGCCATGGTCACCCCAAACAGCCGGTCCATCCGGGCCATGGTGATCGCGTTGTGGGTGATGATCAGAAAGCGCGTTTCCGTGCGCCGTGTCATTTCGTCCAGCAAGTCGCAAAAGCGCACCACATTGGCATCGTCCAGCGGTGCATCCACCTCATCGAGCACGCAGATCGGCGCCGGGTTGGCGAGGAATACGCCGAAGATCAGCGCCAGCGCGGTCAGGGTCTGCTCGCCCCCTGACAGCAGGCTCAGCGACGACAGTTTCTTGCCCGGCGGCTGGCACAGGATCTCCAGCCCCGCCTCCAGCGGATCGTCGGATTCGACCAGCACCAACCGCGCCTCGCCACCACCGAAGAGATGCGTGAACAACGTAGCAAAATTGGCGTTCACCTGATCGAACGCCGCCAGCAGCCTCTCGCGCCCCTCGCGGTTGAGCGCGGCAATACCGGCGCGCAGTTTGGTGATGGCCGCTTCCAGATCGGCCTTCTCATTCACCAGCGTGTCGTGTTCTTCCTGCACCGCGCGCGCGTCCTCTTCGGCACGCAGGTTGACCGCGCCCAGCGCGTCGCGGGCGCGCTTCAGCCGGGCAATCTCGATCTCCAGATCGGCGGACGAGGGCATGGAATCTGGCTCGGCTCCCAACCGTGCCAGCAGATCCTCCGGCGTGGTCTCCAGATCTTCGCCGATGCGCGCGGCAGCCAGTGAAACGGCTTCCCCGGCGGCATCGACACGGGCCTCGGCACGGGCGCGGGCCTCGCGCGCCTCGCCTGCCACCCGCTCCGTCGCGCGCTCGGCTTCCTGCGCCTGGCGCAGCGCACTTTCCGCAGCCAGCAGCGCCTCGGCGGCAGCGGTGCGGCGGGTTTCAGCCTCGGTGATGGCCGCCGACAGTTCCTCGCGCTTGGCCAGCAGTTCCTCGGGGGCGGCGCTGGCTTCGTCGAGGGCTTCGCTCGCCTCGTCGGCGCGCTCTTCCAGATCACGGATGCGGGCGCTGGCAGTATCCTTGCGCATCTTCCAGCCCTCGACCTCCCGCGCGACTTCCTGCGCACGCTTCAGCCTGGCCGAACCGTCGCGGCGCAGCTCGTCCTGCGCCGCGCGGCGCGACATCATGGCAATCCGCGCGGCCTCGACCTGGGTGCGGACTGCCTCCAGGCCGGCGCGCGCGCTTTCCAGATCGTCGAGCCCGGCACGCTGGCTTTCAGCCTCGGCCAGCCGTTCTTTTGCAGCCTGCGCCTCAGCCTCGATCCGGCGCAGCGCCTGTTCCGCTGCTTCCCGGCGTGCCTGAGCGCGGCTTGCCTCGGATTCGGCGCGGCTCAGGGCACGGCTGGCCTCGGTCAGGTGATGATCGGCAGCGCGGCGGGCTTCACGCGCGGTGCGGTCGGCCTCGGCGGTGCGTGTCACGGCGGCCTGATGCAGGTGGTGAGTTTCTTGCGCGGTGGTCTGCCGTGCAGTCGCCGACTCAAGATCGGCGCGCAACTGTTCCAGCCGGTTCATCTGCACCAGCCGCAGCGCGGCGGTGCTGGAGGCATCCTCGGCGCGCAACATCAGCCCATCCCAGCGCCACAGATCGCCCTCAACCGTCACCAGCCGCTGACCGGGCTGCAACAACGGGTGCAACCTGGCCGCGGTTTCCGGCGTGGCGAGGCCGATCTGCGACAGGCGGCGGGCCAGTTCGGCCGGGGCGGTGACATGGGCAGACAGCGGCGCGGCCCCTTCAGGCAACGGCGGCGACGCGTCAGCATAGGGCGGCAGGGCATGCCAGCCGCTCCCCTGCCCGACCACGGGCGCGCGCAGGTCATCGGCCAGCGCCGCGCCCAAAGCCTGCTCATAACCCGGCGCCACGCGGATTGCGTCCAGTATCTGCCCACCCGCCACCGAATCGCGCGCCATCAGCCGCTCCAGCGCCGCCAGTTCAGCCCCCAATGCGCTGACCTCACCCTCGGCCTCGGCACGGGCCGCGCGGGCCTCCACCTCTGCGGATTGGGCCTCGGCGCGGGCGACCTCGGTCTCGATCAACTGCTCCTCGGCGGCTTCCAGCGCCTCGCGCGCGGCTTCCTGGCGCTCCTCGGCGGCGAGATGGGCGGCGGCGGCGGCTTCCATCGCCTCGGTCGCGCCTTCGGCCTCATCGCGGGCCGCTGCCGAGGCGGCCTCGGCGCGCGCCAGATCGCTGGCGGCATCCTGCGTCTGGCGCTGGACCGACTGATGCCGCGCCGCCAGCCGCGCCAGATCCTCGGTAACCTCGGCCAGGAGCGCCTCGCGATCGCTGAGCACTTCGGCAGCCTCGCGCGCGGCCTCGGTGGCCTCGGCCAGCCGGTCGTCGTGGCCCTCCCCGGCGCGGGCAAGCTGCTCTTCCTCCCAGACCAGCCGGGCAATGGTTTCATCGGCATCCGTCGCCAACCCAGCCTCGCGCTGCGCATCCAGCCGCAACTGTTCTATGCGGGCGCTGAGCATGGCGATGGTGTCGCGCGCGCGCGCCTCCTGATCGCTGAGCGTATCGCGTTGCACCTGTAGGCGTTGCAGGATAGCGCCGGCGATGGCCTCTTCCTCGCGCCGGGGCGGCAATGCGTCTTCAGCCGCCACGCGCCGGGCGCGCGCCTCGCGCGCTTCACGCTCGGCCTGCGACGACAGACCCGTGGCCTCGATCAGCAGCGCCTGCATCTGGGCCCGCGCCTCTTCGGCCTCGCGCCAGCGGCGATACAGGATCATCCCCTCGGCGCGGCGCAGATCGGTGCCGATCTCGCGGTAGCGCGTTGCCTGCCGGGCCTGACGCGCCAGCACCACAAGCTGCTGCGCCAACTGGTCCACCGTATCGCCGACCCGGGCCAGATTTGTCTCGGTCGCATTCAGCCGCAACTCGGCCTCGTGCCGGCGCTGATAAAGACCCGATATCCCCGCCGCTTCCTCCAGAACCCGCCGCCGCGCCTTGGGCTTGGCGTTGATCAATTCGGAAATCTGGCCCTGCCGCACCAGCGCGGGGCTGTGCGCGCCCGTCGAGGCATCGGCGAACAACATCTGCACATCGCGCGCCCGCACCTCCTTGCCATTGACCTTGTAAGCCGATCCGGCATCGCGGGTGATCCGGCGGGTGATATCCAGGACATCGCTGTCATTGAACCCGGCGGGCGCCAGCCGCTCGGAGTTATCAAGCTGCAACGCCACTTCGGCGAATGCCCGCGCGCTGCGGGCGCTGGTCCCCGCGAAGACCACGTCTTCCATACCGGAACCGCGCATGGCAGTAGGGCGGTTCTCACCCATCACCCAGCGCAACGCCTCCAGCAGGTTGGACTTGCCGCAGCCATTGGGCCCGACGACTCCGGTCAACCCTTCGCGGATGACCAGCTCGGTCGGATCGACGAAGCTTTTGAAACCGTTGAGGCGTAGGCGGGAGAAGCGCAAGGCGTGGTCCTGTTTGTCTGTGCCTCCAGTCTTGCCATGCTGCCGCGCCGAGTCAAGCGGATGGCACAGGATATGGCGGGCACCCGCCACTTATTCACAAGATCTGCACCCTACCCACATCATACCGGGTGCGACACCCTGTCACTTGCGTGAACATATTCAATAAATCATATTCATCTCAATGAATGTTTTAACGAGGAGCCACCCCATGTCTCTGACATCCCGTCCCTCCGACACCTATTCGCCGCTCTACTTCCTCGCTTCGCTGGGCGCGGGCGGGCTTTCGGTGACCTTCTTCATGTGGCTGATGCACTGGATACCCCATCCCGGCCGTACTGTCCCGGTGTTCGAGGACATCACCGCAGCCTTAGCCGCTGGCTCGATCCTGACACAGGGGATGATCGCTCTGGCCATGGTGGCCATCGCCTTCTTCGCCTTCCTCAACATCCGTTTGCTGATCTGGAACCTGGTCCGCTACACCGCCTGGCGCAAGACGGAAGCCTATGCCAAATTTGCCAAGACCAACGCGCAAAGCCAGATCATGGCGCTGCCGCTGGCACTGGCGATGACCGTCAACGCGGCCTTCGTTCTGGGCATGGTATTTGTGCCGGGGCTGTGGAACGTGATCGAATACCTGTTCCCGCTGGCGATCATCACCTTCCTGGCCATCGGCATCTTTGCCTTCCGGCTTTACGCCGAATTCCTGGGCCGGGTGCTGACCGAGGGCGGCTTTAACATGGCGGCCAACAACAACTTCGGCCAGATGCTGCCCGCCTTTGCCTTTTCAATGGTCGGCGTGGGCCTCGCTGCTCCGGCCGCTATCTCTTCGGTGCAGGTTACCGCCGGTATCGGGCTTCTGCTGTCGGGCTTCTTCTTCATCGCCGCGTTGGTGATTGCCGCCGTAGCGCTGGTGCTGGGTGTGCGCTCGATGCTTGAAAACGGTGTTGGTGCCGAGACCGCACCGACCCTGATGATCCTGATCCCGATCACCACGATCCTGGGCATTCTCCTGCTGCGTCAAGAGCATGGACTGGGTGAACATTTCGCCGCCCATGCCGAAGCTGCCGGTTCCATGATGATGCTGACCCAGATGATTGCGTTCCAGGTTCTGATCGGCATCTTCGGCCTCTTCGCGCTTGCAAAGCTGGGCTATGCCAAACGCTTCCTCTTCGGCAGCGAAAACTCGGCCGGGGCCTACGCGCTGGTCTGCCCGGGGGTTGGTTTTGCGGTGCTGATGCAGTTCTGGATCAACAAGGGTCTGGTTGGTGCCGGTTTGCTGGACAAGTTCTCGACCCCCTACTGGGCGCTTACCGTGATCGCCTTGATCTCGCAGTTCGCGATGGTCTGGCTGGTGCTCCACCTGAACCGGCGTCATTTCGGCGCGGCCCGCACTGCGGCGACGGTTCCGGCGGAATAAACCCAGACACGAAAACCCAACGGGGCGGCCTTCGGGCCGCCCTTTCCTTTTGTCGCCAGCCCGCGCTAGAACACTCCCAGCCACAGGAGGAATGCCATGTTCACTGCACTTGTCGTTGAAAAGGATGAAGCCGGTCAGGTTGCGGCCAGCATTCAGGAATTGCCCGATGAGCGGTTGCCAGAAGGCGATGTTACCGTGGCCGTGGAATACTCGACGCTCAACTACAAGGACGGGATGTGCCTGACCGCCAACAACCGGCTGGTGCGGCAGTATCCGCATGTGCCGGGGATTGACTTTGCGGGCACCGTCGAGCAGTCGGATGACCCGCGCTACCAGCCAGGTGACCGGGTGGTGCTGACCGGCTGGCGTGTGGGCGAAACCCACTGGGGCGGCTATGCCACCCGCGCGCGGGTCAAGGGTGACTGGCTGGTGCCGCTGCCCGAGGGGCTGGATACGCGGCGCGCCATGGCCGTGGGCACAGCCGGCCTGACAGCGATGCTGGCGGTGCTGGCACTGGAAGATCACGGGCTGACCCCCGAGAAAGGCGAAGTGCTGGTCACCGGCGCGGCCGGTGGCGTTGGGTCGGTCGCGGTTGCACTGCTGGCACAGCTCGGCTTCAAGGTGGCGGCCGTGACCGGCAGGCCGGAAACCGAGGATTACCTGCGCGACCTTGGCGCCACGCGCATTGTCCCCCGCGCCGACCTGGCCCAGACCGTGAACAAACCGCTCGAATCGGAAACCTGGGCAGGCTGCGTCGATACCGTTGGCGGGACGATTCTGGCCCGAGTTCTGGGACAGATGCAGTATGGCGCCCCGGTTGCGGCCCTGGGCATGGCCGGAGGCACAGCGTTGCCCACGACGGTAATCCCTTTCATCCTGCGCGGGGTGAACCTGCTGGGCATCGATTCGGTGATGCGTCCCTATGAGGACCGACTGCGCGCCTGGAACCGCCTTGCCCGCGACCTGCCAATGGACAAGCTGGAAGCCATGATCCGCCCCGCCACACTCTCCGAAGTGCCCGAACTGGGTGCGGCGATCCTGAAGGGACAGATTCAAGGCCGCGTTGTGGTCGATACACGCGCCTGAGCAGGCCGAACTCTAGGGTTCCTTTTCTGCCTGCAAGTATCCAGCGGGGGAAACTGCACGCAGTGCAAGAGGGGGGCGCAAAGCCCCCCTGCCGCCAGCCACACGCGGCACGTACCCGTCAGGACGCCGACGCTTGCGCCTCGCAACCGTTGGATTAACCGGCTTTCAGAACGCCGCGTTCGATCTGGTCGCGCTCGATCGATTCGAACAAGGCCTTGAAATTCCCCTCGCCAAAGCCGTCATCCCCCTTGCGCTGGATGAACTCGAAAAAGATCGGCCCGATCACGGTTTTCGAAAAGATCTGCAAAAGGATCTTGGTTTCGCCACCATCGACCACGCCCTCGCCGTCAATCAGGATGCCATGCTTCATCATCCGGTCCAGCGGCTCTTCATGACCCTGCACGCGGTCATGGCTCAGCGTGTAATAGGCGGGCGGCGGAGCGGGCATGAACTTCAGCCCACGTTCCGCGATCGTATCGACCGAGCCATAAATATCCTCGGTTCCCACGGCGATATGCTGGATCCCCTCGCCATTATAGCGCTTGAGGTATTCGACGATCTGCCCGGTCTCCCCCCGGTCCTCGTTGATCGGAATACGGATGCGCTGGCAAGGCGAGGTCAGCGCGCGGCTCAGAAGGCCGCTGTGTTTGCCCTCGATGTCGAAAAACCGGATTTCCTTGAAGCCGAAGATCTCACCGTAGAACCTGAACCAGACATCCATATTGCCCTTGTGGACATTGTGGGTCAGGTGATCGAGGTAATAGAAGCCCACGCCCTCGGGCTTGGGATCGGCGACAAAGTCAAACTCGCCCGCATAGGGGCCGGTCAGATCGTCAGTGCCGTAGGCGTCGGTGAAATAGATCAGGCTGCCACCGATGCCCTTGATCGCGGGCAGGTCCATCATCTTGCCGGGGCCGTCATAGGGTTCGGCCCCTTTTGTCACGGCATGCTCGAACGCCTTGAACCGGTCCACCACGCGCCAGCCCATCGAGGGGGCGCAGGGGCCATGTTCCTCCACAAAATCACGGGCATGGCTGCCCGGCTCGTCGTTGAGCACATAGGTGATGTCACCCTGCTGCCACAACTCGATCGCGCGGGTCTTGTGCTGCGCGGTTTTCACATAGCCCATACGGGCGAACAACTCGCGCAGCTTCTCGGGCTCGGGATGGGCGAACTCGACGAATTCGAACCCGTCAGTGCCAGCGGGGTTTTCCGCCGAGATGGTGGCGCGGGGGGCGGCGTGCGGGAAAGGGCCCATGACTTCCTCCAAAGCTGTGTCTGAAATACAGGATAGGCGAGGCGCCTTGCGCAGAATGCGCGAAATATGGCACGCTGAGGCAAAATGATGCGCTATCTTAGCATAAAAAAGCGAATTAATGCGGAGTTTTGCCATGATCGACGAAACCGACACCCGAATCTTGGCAAGTATTCAGGAAAACGCCCTGCTGACGGCGCATGAACTGGGTGCGCGCATCAACCTGTCGCCCAGCCAAGCCGCCCGCCGACGCGCCCGCCTTGAGGCCGAAGGCTATGTCACCGCCTGCGTTGCCCGGATCGACCCGGCGAAAGTGGGGCTGAACGTGCAGGCTTTCATCCAGGTGCAGATGGCCACCCATGCCCCCGAACAGGCAAAGGCCTTCGCCCGGCTGATCGCCACCCTGCCCGAAGTCGTCAACGCCTGGACCCTGACGGGCGAGGCCGATTATCTGCTGCGCATCTGGTGCGCCGATCTGGCCGCCCTGAACCGGCTGATCCATGAGCGCCTGTTGCCGCACCCTGCCGTGTCGCGGGTGCAAAGCCAGATCGTGATGGATCAACTCAAAAGCTTTCGCGGCCTGCCGCTTTGATCCAAAAACCCCTTTCCCCCGGAACGCGCCAGCCGCTATGAAGGGGCCATGAGTGACGATATCCCCCCGATCGACCCGGTCGATGCCCCGCTTGCCGAACCGCTGCGCCGCGCCCTGGGCGAGCGCTATCTGCAATATGCGCTGTCCACCATCATGCACCGCGCCCTGCCCGATGCCCGCGACGGGCTGAAGCCGGTGCACCGGCGCATCCTGTTCGCCATGCGCGAGCTGAAACTGTCGCCCACCGGCGGCTTTCGCAAATCGGCCAAGATCAGTGGCGATGTGATGGGCAACTATCACCCCCATGGCGATGCCGCGATCTATGATGCCATGGCCCGTCTGGCGCAGGATTTCGCCGTGCGCTACCCGTTGGTCGATGGCCAGGGCAATTTCGGCAATATCGACGGCGACAACCCCGCCGCCAGCCGCTACACCGAAGCCCGCCTGACCGCCGCCGCCGAGGTGCTGTTGGAGGGGCTGGCCGAGAACGCGGTTGATTACCGGCCCAACTACGACGGCACGCTGGAAGAACCGGTGGTGCTGCCCGCAGCGTTCCCCAACCTTCTCGCCAATGGCTCCAGCGGGATCGCGGTGGGCATGGCCACCAACATTCCACCGCACAATCTTGATGAACTGGTCGAAGCCTGCCATGCCCTGATCGCCAACCCGGACATGGACGATGACGCGCTGGTCGATCTGGTGCCCGGCCCGGATTTTCCCACCGGCGGCGTGATCGTGGAACCCCGCGCCTCGGTGCTTGAGACCTATCGCACCGGGCGCGGCGCGTTCCGTCTGCGCGCGAAATGGGAGGTCGAGCAGCTTCCGCGCGGACTCTGGCAGATCGTGGTGACGGAAATCCCCTATCAGGTGCAGAAATCCAAGCTGATCGAAAAGCTGGCCGAGGTAATCCACACCCGCAAGGTGCCGATCCTGGGCGATGTGCGCGACGAATCGGCTGATGACGTTCGCATCGTGCTTGAGCCGCGCTCAAAGAATGTCGAGCCCGATGTGCTGATGAACATGCTGTTCCGCAACTCGGATCTTGAGGTGCGTTTCAGCCTGAACATGAACGTGCTGATCGACGGGCGCACGCCTAAAGTGTGCAGTCTGAAGGAGGTGCTGCGCGCATTCCTCGATCACCGGCGCGAGGTGCTGTTGCGCCGCTCGCAACACCGGCTGGACAAGATCGACCATCGGCTTGAAGTGCTTGAAGGCTTCCTGATCGCCTATCTCAACCTTGATCGCGTGATCGACATCATCCGCTATGATGAAACCCCGCGCGACGCGTTGATGCGCGAAACCTGGGGGCGCAGCTTTGTCCGCGCAACATCCGAGAAGGATTATGTCTCGCCCGCACCCGGCGAGGGAGAGTTATCCGAGGTGCAGGCCGAAGCGATCCTGAACATGCGGCTGCGCAGTCTGCGCCGACTGGAAGAGATGGAACTGCGCAAGGAGCGCGATGACCTGTTGAAGGAACGCGCCGATCTGGATGATCTTCTGGGCTCCGACCGCCGCCAGTGGAAACGCATCGGCGAAGAACTGCGCCGGGTGCAAGCACAGTTCGGCAAGAACACCGAGCTGGGCCGCCGCCGCTCGGTCTTTGCCGAGGCCGTACAGGCCGAGGAAGTGCCACTGGAAGCCATGATCGACCGTGAGCCGATAACCGTTGTCTGCTCAAAAATGGGCTGGATCCGCGCGATGAAGGGCCATGTCGCGCTGGATACGGAATTCAAGTTCAAGGATGGCGACGAGGGCCGCTTTGCCTTCCACGCCGAAACCACTGACAAGATCGTTCTCTTCGGCTCGAACGGGCGGTTCTATACGCTTCTCGGCGCCAACCTGCCCGGCGGGCGCGGCATGGGCGAGCCGGTGCGGTTGATGGTCGATCTTCCCAACGAGGCGCAGATCGTCGATCTGTTCAAACACAGTGCTGGTGGCAAACTTATTGTCGCCTCATCCGAGGGTGATGGCTTCATCATCCCCGCCGACGAACTGCTGGCTCAGACCCGCTCGGGCAAGCAGGTGTTGAACCTGCGCGAGGGTGTGCGCGCGCTGATCTGCCGCCCGGTTTCGGGCGATCATGTCGCGGTGGTGGGCGAGAACCGCAAGCTGCTGGTCTTTCCGCTGGATGAACTGCCGGAAATGAACCGGGGCAAGGGCGTGCGGCTGCAGAAATACAAGGATGGCGGGCTGAGCGATCTGGCGACCTTCACCCTGGCCGGTGGGCTGAGCTGGAAAGACCCGGCCGGGCGCACCCGACACGAGGGCGATCTGGGTGAATGGCTGGGCAAACGCGCCGGTTCCGGCCGGATGGCGCCGCGCGGCTTCCCGCGCGACAACCGCTTCACCTGATCGTGCAGGCAATCCCCGAAGCCTGCCGCATTGTCTTGAAAGTGTCTTTAAGTTACCTCTGGCACGGAAACGACAGGATATGCCAATGACCGCGACCTTTCCACGCCTTCGCCTTGCGCTTCTTCTGGCCGCCGCGACACTGCTTGCCGCCTGTGCCGACGGCCGCAATCTGGGCGAAGAACGCGCCGAACTGGGTGACTTCCGGCTGGCACACAATATCGTCGTGGCCAGCAACGCCCAGATGGGCCCCTTTTCGCGGTCGGCCACAGCCGAGGAATGGGAAGAATCGATCCGCAACGCCGTTGCCCGCCGGTTCGAGCGCTACGAGGGCACCCGGCTTTATCATATCGCCGTTTCGGTCGATGGCTATGTACTGGCGATGCCCGGTGTGCCTCTGGTGGCCTCGCCGCGCTCGGCGTTGATCATTGGTGTGCATCTCTGGGATGATCAACTCGGCCGCCCGCTCAATGAAGAGCGCAAGCAGATCACCGTTCTGGAAAGCCTTTCGGGCGAGACATTGCTCAGTTCGGGCCTGACGCAAAGCGGCGAGCAGCAGATGCAGAACCTGTCGACCAATGCAGCGCTGCAGATCGAGAACTGGTTGGCCGAGAACCCGCAATGGTTCAGTACCCGGCCCGCAGAGGCAACTACACAACCCGAAGAGAACGCGACAGAAGAGCCGGTCGATGACGATGAGGCCACCGCAGAGGTGGTTGCGGAGGCGATCGCTGATGAGGTCGACGCCTGATATCGGCCACCGACGGCAGTTCTCGCGTAAAAACCCGCCGCCAGACGCTTGATTTTTGCTCGCTTCCTGAGTAGGACGCGCGCGATGTTGGCCGGGCCAGCAGGTGGGGCGCCCCCACGCTGCCGCAACACCGGGTGGGCCCGACCCACCAAGCGATCAGATAAAGGAGCCCCTGATGGCGAAGGCAAAGTTTGAACGGACGAAACCGCATGTTAACATCGGGACCATTGGTCACGTTGACCACGGCAAGAC
>ERZ869909.332-NODE-332-length-63773-cov-7.392128_pt1 | contig 63773 bp, 59 predicted proteins | sample MGYA00520892_ERZ869909 | MGnify/ENA primary metagenome ERZ869909 (study PRJEB32215, sample SAMEA104723947) | bioreactor metagenome | biome: bioreactor; feature: anaerobic bioreactor; material: water | place: China | collected 2015-03-12 ...
GAAAACCACATTGGTCAAGCATTTGAATGGGTTACTAAAACCCGTTCAAGGAGACGTTATCATTGATGGCATCAACACCAAAGAGACCACGATTGCTACCATGTCTAAAAAGGTTGCTTACGTGTTTCAAAACCCGAACCATCAGATATTTTCTAACTCGGTCTATAATGAGATTGCGTTTTCATTGAAAAAGCAAAAGATGCCCCATCTTGAGATTGAAAGTAAGGTTCATCGGGTGATGGAAGACTTAGGAATCAGTGAGATAAAAGACATCCATCCGATGTTTATTAATCAAGCCCAAAAACAGATGGTTGCTGTGGCTTCTTATTTGGTCATGAATCCAGAAATCTTTATTTTCGATGAACCCACCAGTTCATTGGATGCGTTTGATGTAGCGACCATGAATCGTGTGTTTGATGTACTCAAAGAACAAGGGAAGACCATCATTGTCATCACACATGACATGAACTTTGTGATTCATTATCCTGATCGCGTCATTGTGATGCACAAAGCGAAACAAATCTTTGACGGACACGCATCTAAGCTCTTTGCATCACCTAAAATCTTTATTAAAACAGGACTTGAAGTCCCTCAAATAAAGACGCTATGCCATCGCCTTCAACCCCTCATCCCCGAGGATGTGTATCATCTTGATCAGGTGTTGGAGATTCTCATTCAAAAAGGGGGATTATCATGAAAGTTCTATCGATTGGATCTGCTATTTTAGATAAAATTTCGTTTGTCAAAGAAATGCCTAAAAAAGACTTACTCATTGATGCTTTCGATCAAATCGAGTTAGGCGGATGTGCCGCCAATGTTTCCGTTGCTTTGGCCCAATTAGGCATCTTTTCATCGATTTTATGCAGCATAGGTCGCGATACAGATGGCCATTTTATCCTTCAAGAATTGATTTCCAAAGGGGTTGACACCTCAAAAATAAGCATGATGGAAGGTAAAAGTGGGTATTGCAAGTGTTATGTGGACCAGTTTGCAGAACGTGATTTCTTTAATTATGATGGTGTTAATTTAAACATTGATGATACCTATATTCAAAGTGGCATACTTAAAGAGTACGATGCCCTTTATGTTTCAGGGTATGAACTTTTAGAAAAGCGTTCCTCTGATGCCGTCATGAAGGCCATACGTTTAGCCAAAAAACTAGGGCGGTTGATCTATTTCGATCCAGCCCCTGTCATCATGGATATCCCTCAAGACATCTTAGATGAAGTTCTAATGACCTCTAATTATGTTGTTCTAAACAAAGATGAGGCGAATGCATTTGGCCATACGTTAAATGAAGTTCTCTGTGCAAAAATCATCAATGACCGAGGCGCACAAAATGTCATCATTAAACTGGGAAATTTAGGATGTTTCTTTTATAATCATCAGGAAAACTTTTTTGTCAACAGCATTCCCGTGGACGCGATCGATACCAATGGAGCCGGTGACGCCTTCATGGCTGGATTAATTTATGCGCATCTACAAAAAATGGATGAGTACAATGCATGCCGTTATGCTAACGCAGTCGCATCCGTTATTGTTCGATCTAAAGGATCCCAATCATCCATACTCAGTTTACCTCTCGTGGAGGATATTGTTCGTGGAACTTAAGGAAAAGATTTTAGGATCATTGGTGGGCTTGACGATTGGCGATGCCTTGGGCATGCCAACCTCAATGATGACTCCAGAGGCCATTCAATCGGTTTATGGCTGGATTGATGGTTTTGTCAAACCAACACGTGATAACCCTATTCATGGCCATTTAGCAGAAGGCGAGTCGACCGATGACACGGCACTAGCGATGATGATTGTCGATGAAATGATCGATAATCATGGTGATGTTTCAGCGCATCGCTTAGCGAAAAGGTTAGTGAATTGGGCGGATCAAGAACACATCATGAATAGTTCAGTCATTGGACCGAGCACGCGTCAATCCATTCATCTGTTAAAAGAAGGAAAAGACCCAAAAGAAACCGGTCTTACGGGTGTGACCAACGGTGCTGCCATGAAAGTTTCTCCCATTGGTCTTATCCATTATCAAGATGAAGAAGCGTTAATCAAAAATGTATATCAAGCATGCCTGCCTTCCCACAACACATCGATTGCTATTTCTGGAGCGATGGCAATCGCTTTTGCTGTTGCATCCGCCATGCGAAACGAGTCATTGAATAGCATTCTAGAAGCCTCCATTAAAGGGGCAGATATTGGAGAAACTATGGGGATTAAAGTTACAGGACCTTCGATATCGGATAGAATCAAATGGGCAATTTCGATGATTGACCCCTTAAAAACCCAGTTAGAAAACGCGACCCATGTGGTTCGCCATCTTGGATCGAGTATGTTAACGTATGAAAGTGTTCCTATGGCCATTTTTTACTTTTATTTAACCAAAGGAAATCCTAAAGAAGCGATATTGCTGGCTGTTAATATGGGCGATGATGCAGACACCATTGCGTCCATGACCGGTGCTGTTTCAGGAGCTTATCTAGGCCTATCAAGATTCCCATATGAATGGGTTGAAGTAGCCATGAACAATCAAGATGCTGCGTTGCTCAGCCGTTATCAAAATCTATCTACATGCAAGATAAAGAAGTGACTTGATTTCGCCTTTTTTATTCGAATGATAAATCCCAATTTTATTTTGTTAATGCAATTGAATCCAACAAACCATCGATTAGAGCCTGTCTTTCTTTGAATCGTTGATCTTCGAGAAAGACACTCAAGGTATTTTATCTATTTATGCGTTTCGTCATTTAAAAAACAACACAAATTATGTGTTGTTTTTGCCTTTAACGTCTTCTTTTAAATATACCGGCACCGCCTGAAGATCCACCACCGCCTTTGATCTTCATGATGCCAAAACTGCCCCCTAATAGGACAAAACCACCTAAAATCATATACCCCCAAAAGCCTTGATCCAATAAACTGATGATCCACAAGAAATCCCAAAGTTCATTATCTGGCACATAAGGTGCATTCATGAGTTCTTCAAAATAGTCGTCCATATCGTAAGAAATAGGTGATTCGTTATAAAGCGATTCATACGCTAAATTGAGAAGTTCATAATTAAGATGCATGACCATAAGATCAGCGATATCATAATGGTTAGGATTCAATAAGGTTTGATCGGCGATGTCTGATAAAACAATGGGGGTATAAAGGGGTTCTAATCGATAACCCACTTCAAAAGCATACCCAACCAACGTTCGAGACTCTATGTTTTCGATCATCTCTTTTTGAAAATACAAAAGGACCAATAACCCCATGTCGTTTTTACCAATTTTCCAGTGTCTAAAAAGTTCCGTCTTATCGATGGATTCCATCTCTTCAGGTGTTTCAACCAAAAACGTGGCATAAACAATTTGGATTTCCCCATAAACCTCGTATAAATACCGGTTATACCCCACGATTTCTCGTTCGGTATAAGGCATTAAAGCGTCAGCATAGTCATTAACATAAAAAGAATCGGTGGGTTCTGGGAGTTTGCTTTTGTGGCAGCCGATAAGAACAACCAAAAAAAGGATTAAAATCCACCCTTTTTTCATTTTAGTTCGTAAAGGAAATCTCAGGAACGTCCGTCTTTCCTTCATCAATTTTCCAGTAAGCTACACGGGACTCAAAACCAAATAACGAAACAAAAATCAGGCCAGGAAATCGTCTGGCATTTTGATTATAGGCTAATACCGCTTGATTATAATCTCTTCTAGCAACACTTAGCGTGGATTCCATCGAATAGATGGTATCCAAAAGACCATTAAATGCTGAGGAGACGGTAATCATCGGATTATCTTCAATCGCAACCAGCAATTGACTGATCGCAATCGATTCTAAGGCATCCGCTTCCGCTAACTGATCGATATCGCCTGTTTTAATCGCATCCGCGTAAGCGAGTCTTGCTGAAATAATCAACTCATATATCTCTCGCTCATGCTCTTGTAGCCCTGAAATGGTGGCCACCATTTGATTGATGGTGTCATGACGTTGTTCCAAACGATTGAACACTTGAGCGTAACTCGCATCAAGCGATTCATCCAAATCCACTAAGCGGTTATAGCCACCAACGAGACTGAGGGTAAGAATGACCAAAAGCAATAACAGAACACTGATAAACCCTGCTATGACCAACTGAAAAGGTTTCATAGATAAACCTCGTTTCTTTTTTGATTTTATTATACGCTTAAATGAGACGTCTTACAATCCTTTTGTATCGTTGTTAGAACCGATATTCTTACTAAAGAGATTATGGATTTTATTTACGTTTTTATTAAGAAAGAAAACATCTTTTTCATTCCATGATAAGATGAAATCAAAGAAGAACCGAAAGGAGGATTGACGATGGAACGATTCCTTACCCCTAACGATGTCTTAAGACACGCAGAGACGCTCGCACAGATGGTTTATCTTAAAGATTGTGAAAAACGAAAAAAAGTCATTTTAAGAAAAGATAAATACCTTCAGGATACCACCTATACCCTGAAATATCTTTCCACATCCTTGATGTTGGATGAACCGATGATCTTCACAAACTACATGCAGTGGTTTGGCTCACTTGCGTATTTCTTACGGTTTAACTTAGAGAGCTTTAAACACCACTTTGATGTGATTCATGAGGTGATGGATGAGCAGCTTCCTTTCGATGTATCTAAAAAGTATCACAGCATTCTTCATCAAGGTCAATCGCGTTTTGAACAAGCGTATCAGAATGTAACCGAAGATTCTCTTGACCAGGATGTGTTTTTAAAAGCCCTTCTATTGATGAAAACCGATCAAGCCTATGATGTCATTCAAAAGGAGATGGCTCAAGGCATGAGCATTCAAGACGTCTACTTGAAAATCTTGCAGCCAACGCTTTATAAAATAGGCGAGCTTTGGCATCAACAAAAAATCTCGGTTGCTAAAGAACATTACATGACGGCCGCCATTCAAAACATCATTGGACGACTTTATGATAAACTCTTTTCTAATCGAAAAGAAGCCCAATATAGCATTACGGCGGTTTGTGCGGGAGATGAACTCCATGAGATCGGGATGCGCATGGTGGCAGACTTTTTTGAACTCTCCAATTGGGATTCCTATTTTCTCGGTTCGAATATCCCCATTCAGGTGGTTATCGACCATCTAATCGAAACCCCAACCGATGTCTTAGCGATTTCAGCGACCACATCAAACAACTTAATCGATGTCCAACGCTTGATTGATGCGGTTAAAAAACATCCTCTTTTAGACCGCATGAAGATTCTTTTAGGCGGTCGCGTATTTAATCAAACCCCGGATTTGTGGAAGAAAATGAACGCCGATGGGCATGCGAGGGATGCCGAACAAGCCGTTTTAATCGCCACGTTGCTGGTTGGAGAAAAGCATCTATGATGACCGTCGAAAACGATCTTTTGATCACCCTTGATACTCACCACACCATTTTAGCGTTGTTTCCGCAGGATTCCCATTTTTCTAAATGGGTAAAACGGTCGATTTTAACGTGCATTGACACCAATGATCATCAACGTTTCATCAACTTCATGAAACGTTTGAATCATCAAAGTGCTCAAACAGAATCCCTTCATTTAATTGATCAAACACGCACCTATCCCTGTCAAATTCATGGATTTAAAGAAAAAGATCATGCGTTTTTATTTGTGCTGTTTAATCATGAGATCGATATCGAAATCTTAAAAAGCATGATGGTAATTAATAGTCAGCAAGTCAATCAAGTAAGAACACTCCAAAAAAATATGCAGTTGCACGATGCCAGCGCTTATGAAGAGATTAGCAAACTCAATAGCGAGTTATTGAATTCGAAAAGACTCATCGAAAAACAAAACGCGAAACTCAAACAGTTTAACGATCTTCTTAAAAAAATGGCGATTGAGGATACCTTAACGGGGTGCTACAACAGACGCTATTTCTATGAACACATGAAAGCACACCATCTTGGCTCTCAAAACCAAAAGGAACATGCGCTGATCTTTATCGATTTCAACCATTTCAAAAAGGTCAACGATGCATTGGGGCACGACGCTGGAGATCAACTGTTAAAGGATTTTGTCCAGTTGTCTCAAAAAGCAATCAAAGATCAAGGAACCATCTTTAGATTCGGTGGCGATGAGTTTATCGTTTTGCTTCATGGTGTTGAAAAAGCACAGGCTTGTGCTCTCATGCATGACATCGAAGAAGCCTTTTTAAAAAAGACAACGATGGCTTCGTTATCTTATGGGATTGAAGTGTTTAAGGATCAAGATATGGTAAACAATCAAGACATCGTCACACTCATTAAGCGTGCGGATCAAAAGATGTACACCCATAAAAAAAACAGCCGACGATAGCCCAGTTAGGCTAAAACGAAAGGACTATATGATGATTCAATTTGCTTATTATGAAGAAGCGTATTTTGATCAAATCGAAGCGCTCATTTTAAAGAGTTACACCTACGACAAACCCCTGTGGGGATTATCGCGACATGAATTTGTCAAAGCCATTCACCCTGATTTTAAAGCATCCCATCAAGCATGGACCGAATCCATGGGGCTTTATCTAGAAGAAGGTCAGTTGGTTGCGGCTGTCTTATCAGAAGGGGTGTATGATGGCGATGCTTTTTTCATTTTTGATGGAAAAAAACGGACCCAAGATCATGAGCTTCTAAAACGAATGGTTAGGTTCGCAGTTACGCATTTATCATCCCTTGATGAAACGAGAACCGTCCGTTCGCTTTATTTAAATGTGCCAAAATGGCATCATGAACTGAAACATGTCGTCACAGAGTTTGGTTTTATCGATCAAAACAACCCTGAACGGATCCGAATTCTTCCTTTTCCAACAACTTTATTCGAAGTCAAACTTCCCAAAGGCTATCGGTTTAGCAAAACACCCGTGCCTCCTTTCTACTTATCAAATATCCACCGGTTATCGTTTAATTATGGGTTACCCTATGCCGATCAAGGAAGCCGAGCCTTCGAGAAGCTTAGAACCATGCGCCATTATGATCCGGATTTAGAGGTGGTCATTTTGGATGAAGAAAACCGTCCGGTTGCGTTTGCGATTGGATGGATGAGTCCATCCATGCCGTATGCGGAACTTGAACCCATGGCGGTCACATGGTGGAACCGCAGAAAAGGACTCGGTACCGCACTAGTCCATGAACTATCAAATCGAATCAAAACAAAATACCCACATGCCTATGGCATGACAGGTGGAGATCAACCGTTTTATCATGATTTGGGCTTTGCCATTGCAGAAGAAGTGCCTGTTTACTTGTATAAGAAAGTCATTCATGCCTCATGGGACCCGCTTTCTAAAGATGAGGACTTAGAACTCACCAAATAGGGGGTCATTCATGATTGTAATCGATATCAAATCCAGTATGCCAACCCAAGAGGTGGCAGAAATGATGCTGAAACAACAGCTTAATGGGATAAAAAACAAAGTGAAAATCGTTAAAATCCTTCATGGATACGGGTCAACAGGCGTGGGCGGTTCCATCAAAACCATGGCGCATAACACACTTAAAAGCATGATGGCAAGAAAACAGATCAAAGCGTATGTACCCGGCGAAGCCATCTATCAGACGTTGGGATTTGATGAGGTCATTCGCCGTTATAAACCGCTCATGGTTCAAGATTCTGATTTTAAAAAGGGAAATCCAGGCATCACCTATGTGATCGTATGAGGAAAAAAAGATGAGTCGTCTCGTATGGTATGCTTGCTACGGTTCTAATCTAAATGAAAGACGGTTTCTTCTTTATCTAAAAGGTGGAGACGCATCGTTTTTTGGCGTTACCATCACCCAAAATGGAGCAAATGATCCAAAGGATCCGGTCTCCATCAAACCCTATACGTTTAACCATCCCATCTGTTTTATGAAACATTCAAAAAACTGGGGTGGAGGTGTGGCTTTTTTAGATACCCAAAAATCCGGATTAGCTTATGGGAAAGCCTACTTAATCACTGAAGAGCAGTTTCAAGCGGTGATGGAACAAGAAGGACCGTGGTATCCACTTTCAATCGATTTAGGGATGTTAGATGGTTACCCCGTTAAAACCTTCACCGGTATCTGCTTTAACACAACCAAGCCGAGCCAAGCGTATTTAAATACCATTAAAGAGGGACTTAGGGATTTAGGACTGAAAGAAGAGGCTATTGACGCCTATTTAAACCCTCACGGAAGCATGGAATGATTTTTTATCGATTCAACTGATAATAGAATAAATTCAAATATCGCGTGATTGTGGAATCGTCTTTTCTTTGATACAATCAACTTAGAAAGGACGTGAACCTATGCCCACACCGATTGAGATTGGCCAATACATACAAAGACTTAGAAAAGAAAAAGGGTATTCCCAAAAGCAACTGGCTGAGCACCTATCCATCAGTTTTCAAGCGGTATCCAAATGGGAAACCGGTGAATCGCTACCCGATATCGGTTTGCTTTTAGATTTAGCATCCCTATTGGATACAACCACCGATAAACTGTTATCCGCTGGTCATCTAGTGATTCGCAAAAACAAGTTTATCACTGTTGAAAAGATCAAAGAAGGCTTTAAAGCATTAGAGCACTTAAAAGAAGCGTTTGGAGAGAAATCCTCGTTTTATCAAGGCGTCATTCAAGGCATTAATCAAAAGATGAACATTGATTTTGAAGCGTATATGCATCAACCCATCTACCGGGAAACCATGCTCGCTGAGGTGATTATCCAGTACCTCATGCAAGGCTATCACATCGATAAAGAAGACATCAACCAAGCCATTCAAAGCGAAAAGATGAAAAACCTGATTTCTAAATACCAAGGCGAGGACACCCCTAAAACACATACCTATTGTGATCATCCACAACTCTTTGATCAACTTCGCGCCATTAAAAAAGAGTTTGAAACCATTGATATCCTTCATGAACTCCCAGGAGAATACATTAGGATGGAACCGGGTAAAATTTACTTAGGGACTCAAGTTGAAACGAATGAACCCTTCTGTTATGGGATTGCGATTGATGATGCCTTTATTTATGTCTTTACCTATTTAGAAAGTGGCGAGAATCAAACCTTGATTCATCAAGAAAAGCGACTGGATTAAGATAACCCACCTTGTGAGGGTTTTTTCTTTTAAGAAGTAAAGACAAATGGGCAGGGATTCGTTATAATGAAAGTGAATCCATTTCTTAGAAATCGTAGGAACAAAAATGAACGAAATTGCTGAGAGCCATGTGTTGGCTAAACAAGGAAACCTGCTTTTTAAAAAAGTAAAAATCCTCCATGTCAAGGCTTTATTGACCCCTCATACGTTTTGTTGGATGAACCATTCCAAAGAGGACATGGCGTCTTTATTATTGGATAAAACCATCGAAGACGTCCGTGCATCCGCACACTATCTTCGGTTTATGTTTCAAGATGGAACCGAGTTATCGGTTGCAGAAGATGTCTCGATTAGGTACATTAAAATCGAAGAAGAAAGCCAAAAACATCAACTGTTTATTGAATTTGATAACGGGTATGCCCTTGAGTTTAAAGTTAAACTTTATGGGTTTATATTGTTTGGAAGAGAAGGGGAGCTCAAACGGGACTTTCCTTATTACCGAAAAGCGATCGAGGCCATCAATCCGTTGAGTGAAGCGTTCACGTATCCGTATTTTATTAAGCGAACAGAACTTGATGGAAAGAAGGGCTCAGTTAAACAGCAACTGGCAACCGATCAACGCCTTCCGGGTCTAGGAAACGGAACCCTTCAAGATATCTTGTTTCACGCCAAATTAAGCCCCAAGCGAAAAGTGAGTACCCTAGATGAATCCGATCGATTGAGACTCTATCATGAGGTCATTCAAACCATCGATCGAATGATTCTATTTGAAGGAAGAGACACCACCGTTGATTTTTTAAATGAAAAAGGACGTTATGAGGTTATCATGCGAAGCGATCGCACCCATTGTCCCTTATGCAATACCGCATTAATCAAAGAGGCGTATTTAGGGGGCAAGGTCATTTATTGCCCGCAATGTCAATCATAAAAGAAAAGGAAAACGCATGCTCGATATTCTAGGACTCCTTATGGGATTCATCTTGATGATAAAAGGAGCAGATTTCTTTGTCATTAGTGCATCCCGTTTAGCAAAAAAACTAAAGATTGCTCCGATGGTCATTGGTTTAACCATTGTGGCGTTTGGTACCAGTGCCCCAGAGGCAGCTGTCAGTTTAACCGCCTCAGTTAGGGGCCAATCCATGATGACCCTTGGAAACATCGTTGGGTCAAATCTTTTTAACATCGTCTTCATTTTAGGACTGATTGCCTTGATCAAGCCTTTATGGGTGACTTCGACCCTTTTGAAACGTGAGATTCCTTTTGCTTTGCTATCAAGTGTGCTTCTTATGGCCTTTTATTGGCTCTTTTCAGCCCATATTGGACGTTTTGAAGGACTCATGCTTGTGGTGTTATTTGCCGTTTACCTCGGGGTTATATTGGCCCCTAAAGAGATTGAAAAGAAAGCCATCTATGATGAAAAAATACCCATGAAACCCATCTTAATCTATGGATTTTTAGGGCTTGTTATGATTATAGCAGGAGGCATTTGGACCACTCAGAGTGCTTCAAATTTGGCGATGATGCTTGGCATGAGTGAATGGTTGGTTGGGCTAACGATTTTAGCCATTGGTACTTCACTTCCTGAACTGATGACGAGTGTGGTGGCGGTGATCAAGAAAGAACGGGATCTAGCTTTAGGCAATATCATCGGGTCCAACATCTTTAACATCATGTTTATCTTAGGAGCGTCTTCGCTTATCAGACCCATTACGTTTTCAAAAACAGCGCTATCTGATGTCATCATTTTATGCATCATTTCTGCGCTTGTCTATCTCTTTTCGTTTACCAATCGAAAGATTGACCGTTTAGAAGGATTGGTTTTGCTCATCATCTACATCAGTTACATGGTGTTTATTATTATCAGAAATTAGGAGGTTATTATGGGATTAAAAGATTATTTCACCCCCAAATCATTGGTTTATACGGGAGTGTTTCAAGAAGTGCAAACCAAATACCGTGTGTTTGAACTAGACCCCAAAGGATTGGTGTTGTCTGACCAATACAAGACAGGTTTAGCGAACAAACAATACATTCAAGTTATTGGTTTAACGGACACAGAGAAAATTAAAAAATTAGGACATGATTTAGAAATCGATGATCTGGTCCTTGAAGATATCTTAAACGTTCGACAACGCGATAAGTTCGAAATGTTCGATCGCTATGTGTTTGGCGTCATTAAAGTGCGATACTTAAAAGAAGGATTGATTAAAGAAAGTTATATGAGTCTCATTATGTTTGAGCATTTAGTTATTAGTTTCCATGAATCGGAGCCTGAATTTTTAGGATTAATCGAGAATCTTTTGGACCAACATGTTGATATTCGGTTAAACTCAATGGATTATATGTTTTATCAGATTTTAGACATCCTAACGGATCACATGATAGAGGTCAATGATTATCTAAAAGATAAAATGGAAGAAACAGAAGAAAGCATTTTGAATGCTCAAACGTCTGATCAGGAAACGTTTTACATCATTAGAAAACAATTGCTTAAACTCAAGAACAGTGTCTACCCACTGCTTGATCAACTCAGTGATTTGGTTAAAAAAAACAAATTCATTTCCACAAACAATCTCCCCTATTATGACGATTTACTGGATCATCTAAGACGACTTGATCTAGAACTCTCTCAATCTAGAGAACTCATGCGGCACTTGTTGGATCTCAACATGAACAATCAGTCGAACCGAATGAACAAAATTATGACAACATTGACTTTGTTTTCAGCGATCTTTATACCCTTATCTTTTTTAACTGGGTTTTTCGGTATGAATTTTCTTCACTTTGGTATATTAGAGTATCCTGATGCGATTACTCTGTTTTTAGTTTTTTGCTTGTCTCTTGCCTTAGTCATGATTGTGTTGTTTAAAAAAGCCAAATGGCTTTAATTAAAGCAGGCCCAATCAAACGAAAAACGAGGAGGTGCTATCGATGGTATTAGTGACATATCTGAGCCAAACAGGCCATTCAAAAACCTATGCAACCTGGCTTTCTGAAGCGTTGAATGCGGATTTGATCCCATTTCAATCATTAAAACGAAAAGACGTAAAAAAATACCGTCTGATTGTTTTTGGATCAGGTGTTTATATGGGGAGAATCCGAGGAATCAAAAAAGCCAAAAAGATGTTTGTTAACCAACATGCGCTTTATTTTGCATGCGGCGGGCATCTAAACGATGAAAAAGAGATTCAAAAACTCATAGAATCCTTTTTTAAAGGTGAAGAAGACAGTTTTTACTATCTCCCTGGAGGTCTTGACTACAGCAAAGTCAAAGGGCCCATGAAGTGGATGTTAACCCTGGTCAAAACCATGATAGAAAAGAAAAAAGAAAAGACGGAAGATGAATTAAAAATGCTGGATGGGTTTTATCATCCCACCAATTTCGTTGACCGAATCTATATCGAACCCATCTTAAACGCCATAAAATCCATTCAATCAAACTAAATCTTGATACCATAGAACCCGATAATTTTCGGGTTCTTTTTAGTTTATATCGATTGAAATGATGAAAGCATCATGATACAATATTGTTGATATCAAAAACTGATATCAAGAAATGATAGGTGATTATATGATTCATGCATTTCATAAAAAACTCTATTTAGGATTTTTAAACATGCATATTCTGCACCATGCATCCCAAGAGCCTATTTATGGTCTTTGGATGATTGAGGAGTTGAACCATCACGGGTATGAGGTAGGCGCATCTCATATCTATCCTCTCCTAAAATCCTTAACCGATGAAGGGTATCTTTTGATGGAACCGAAACAAACAGAGGGTCGAATTCGAAAGTACTACCGGATCACCACTCAAGGGCTACATCTACTCGAAGAACTCAAACACAAACTGAAAGAACTCATCGCTGAAGTGTACGAGGATGAACATGTATGAAACCAACGACGATTAAAAAGCAAGCCTTCATTTTCCTATTGTTGCTGGGTTTTATAAGCCTATTATCCGACTTCACCCATGAAGGAGCGAGAAGCATTTATGGACCTTACTTAGGCGTTCTTGGTGTCTCTGCCTTTTTGGTCGCTTTTACCGCAGGGTTAGGCGAGTGGATTGGCCAAGCCTTACGAATCGTCACGGGCTATATCGCTGATAAAACTAAGAAGTACTGGTTGATGATGATCCTTGGGTATGCTTTAAACTTGCTCGTGATCCCACTTTTGATGTTTGTAACGGTTGACCTATGGCATGTCGCCATCATCCTTATTCTGCTTGAACGCATCGGTAAAGGCATTCGTGCCCCGGCTAAAAGCGCATTAACGTCGTTTACTACTCCGCATTTGGGCGTTGGAAAAGCGTTTGCCCTTCAAGAAGCCATGGATCAATTTGGGGCATTTTTAGGGCCTTTATTCGTCTTTTTCATTTTAAGCTTAAACAAAGGATCTGAGCTTAATGGGTATCAAATGGCGTTTGGCTTATTAGGAATTTTTGCTGTTTTGACCTTGGTTGTTTTGGTGATTGCTAAGACCAAATACCCTCATCCTGATCAGTTTGAAACCCTTAAAACTAAAAAAGGGTTTAAAAACAATCCCTTCTTTATGTATTACATGATGGCGATTGCGTTTATAGCATTTGGGTTTATCGATTATCCGGTCTTAGCGTTTCATATGGGACAACGCCAGTTAATCGATATCGTCTATATTCCTTTGCTTTATGCCATGGCCATGGGAGTTGATGCCATTTCGGCCCTTGTTTTCGGTCATTTATACGATAGGAAAGGCATGATCGCGTTAGTGATTTCAGTCTTCTTATCCCTCTTTATTGCTCCTGTTTTCTTTTTCGTTCAAGGGCTTGCCGGTCTCATCATCGGAATCCTTCTTTGGGGGATTGCGATGGGTGCTCAAGAATCCATCTTAAAAGCGGTTATCGCCTCGTTGGTTTCTAAAGATAAGCGAGGAACTGCGTATGGCATCTTTTATACGGTTTTTGGATCTTCTTGGTTTTTAGGGTCGATGATCATTGGATGGCTTTATCAAATTGAGCTTCTTTATCTGGTTATATTCGTTTCAATGATGCAAGGACTAGCCCTTTTTAGCTTATCGCTATTTATCAGTAAAAGTAAAAAAATGACATTCGAGGTGGTCTAATTGGAAACGAAAACTCGGGCGCATTGGGGACGTTTTTTAAAAGACGTAATGATTTGCTCGCTAGGTGCATACGGTGGACCTGAAGCCCATTTTGGGGTTTTTACCGATCAAATGGTCGTAAAAAAACATTATCTAACCGAAGAAGAACTGGTTGAATTGATTGCATTAACCGGTATTTTACCCGGTCCAAGCAGCACCCAAACCATAACGGCTATTGGTCATAAAATGGGAGGTCCTGTTTTAGCGTTTTTGACCCTTTTGGTATGGGCTTTGCCAGCGATCATCATCATGACCTTTTTATCGTTTCTTTATTTCTTTTTGTCAAAGACTCAGTTTAACCCAAACATCTTAATCTATATCAGGCCTCTAGCGGTTGGATTTATCTTAGTTGCGGGATACCGAATCGGTAAAAAAGTGATGAAAGATCGTTTGACCATCGTGTTGTTTTTGTTTTCTTTAGGGGTTACGCTTTTTATTCAATCGGCGTTGTTGTTTCCTTTGTTGCTGTTGATGGGTGGGGTAACCTCGGTTATCGTTTCTAAAGAACGGCAACTTTGGCACCGACTGGAACTTAAACCGACTTGGATTTATCTCATTTCTTTTTTAGGATTTGCCCTTTTGGTAATGGGGTTAAACGCATTTTTTCCAAACCGAATCTTTCATCTATTGGAGATGTTTTATCGGTTCGGCTATTTGGTGATTGGGGGCGGTCAAGTCGTCATTCCTTATATGATAAATGATCTTGTTTTAGTAAATGGCATTTTGACCATGGATGAATTTTTAACTGGCTTCGGGATTGTCCAAGGCATTCCTGGACCGATGTTCAGCTTTGCAGCTTATGCCGGTGGCCTAGCATCAAAAGATTTAGGCATCATCGGGCAAATCTTAGGGGCTTTGGTTTCGGGTATAGCAATCTTTCTTCCGGGCACGCTTTTAATCTTTTTCATCTACCCGATTTGGACACGGATAAAGACGATTAAAGCCATTCGAATCGCCATCGCTGGGATAACTGCGGTTGCTGGTGGGTTCATTGGAGCCACAGGCGTTAGGCTTTTGATTTTAGGGGGATGGAAGTGGGATATACTTGTGGTGATGGGCATCACCGTCGTGCTTTTACTGATTAAGAAATTACCCGCACCGGTGTTAGTCTTGATGACCTTACTTCTCGGATTCCTTATTTATGGATAAAAAAGAACCGATTGACCTAAGGGTCCATCGGTTTTTTGTTTTGAGTGAGTCGCTTCATAATTTCTAATCCTCTGCGCTTTTTTGTGTCCTCTTTTTTAGCGCTATAGTAATGCTGGAGGTATCGGTTTTGATCAGATTTTCCAAGGCTGTCATAAAAGGTCTTAGCCTCTTTATCCTCGCTAAGAAGCTTTTCAAACGATCCATCAAAAGTAGGATTTGGATCGAAATCTTGTTTGGTCCATAGCCCATGTTTTTTTGCATAAAGAATCGCTTGATATCCGGCTTCCTGCATCTCGTTTTGGGCAATCAATTGATCTGCTAAATCCCGATTTTTCTTTGACCATGTGCTTCGCTTGACGCGCTTAGCGAAGTATTTGATGTAACACGTGTCATCCACCTTTTTGATCACGCCATCAATCCAACCAAAACATAACGCTTCGAGTAATGCGTCATGGGCGGTTAAGGTTTTCAATTCTTTCGATTTACTAAAGGTTAAATAAACCCCAGGTGAGGTATTTGCGTGTTCTTTTAACCATAAATGGAAGTCCAGTCGACTTCGAAAAAGCAAGGGTTTCATCAAGCACCTCCCCCTTGATTATACCCAATCGTTTCAAAAAAGATAGCACCTATCTTCATCAAAAGCGAAAATTTGTGTTATAATGAGGCCATCATTTGAGGTGGTTTCATGAAATTATCAACAGGCAACCAAGTCCCCATTCACAGCTATAAACACAACAAAAAACTCCACCGGGTCTGGAAAAAATCGATTGTTTTGATGCAAGATCAGAAAATGCTGGTTACTGCTAACTACCGAACACGCGTCATCGAATGCGATGGAAGAAGTTGGCATACCAAAGAACCAGCCGTCTGTTATTTTTATTCGGATTTGTGGTTTAACATCATCGGTATGCTGAAAAAAGATGGGGTCTATTTTTACTGCAACTTATCATCGCCTTACCTTTATGATGGCGAAGCCATCAAATACATTGACTATGATTTAGATATCAAAGTTTATCCGAATGGACAATACACCTTATTGGATGAGAAAGAGTATCAATCTCATTTGGGTTCGATGCGCTATTCCGATGAAATTCAAGAGATCATTGATTCCCATAAGAAACTATTAATCGAACGGATTGAAAACAAAGCGCATCCGTTTGATTTAAGCGATATTTCGTTTTTCTATCAACAATTCACACATCTACACAAGAAGTAAAAAACTTCTTAATACATAGAAGGAAGAAGGGTTTTTGATGAAATCATTTGTGTTAAAAATGGAAAAGATGGTACCTAAAGAGGTACAGGTCGTTTTGTTGTTCGTTTTTGCAGCCTTGTTTTTGATGAACAACTTGGATGGCATATCCCGGTTATTGACCATAATGGATATCTCCTTCCGCATCGGACTGATCATTTTGGCTGTTTTAATCTTGGTGCTTCGAAAAAAACTGTTTCTTGCTCACATCGTTTTGTATGTGATGCTTTTTACCCAGCGGGTGTTTCAGTTGTTTCAATCGGTGTTGTCTTATAATTTTAAGTTCCAATTTTTTGGAACAACACCGACCATCTTTATGCTGGCGTTTGCCTTAATCGAAGTGTATCTTGTCATCATCCTTTTGGCTTACGCTTTTAAAGAAGGATTGAAACTTGAGTTTAAATGGAACAAGCATTGGTTTGTCTTTTTCGTTTTTGCTGCCTATCTGCTTGTTTTTTACAGTTTGAACACCTTGTTGCTGATTGGGCTTGCTACGTTCTTGCTGTTAATGTCCAAAGAATATTTTGTAGCAATCATTTTAATGGCATGCTTCTTTATAGGACTTCCTTTTAGAACGTTAGAATTAATCATAAACGATGCTTTTAGCGGATATAGCATTCTCTTTTATCTACGCATCTTGATTGAACTGACCGGATTGGGCTATCTCACTTATTATGCGATTACGCAGTTTGTCAAAGACAAAAAGATCATCGAGTCCGCTGGAGAATAAAAAAAACTACGCAAATCGCGTAGTTGGCATCATCTGGAGCGGGCGAGGGGAATCGGACTCAAGCATCGCAATAAAAATGCACTTAACGGTGCATTTTTTGTTAGTGAAAACTAACTTAATATATATGGAGGCTTTATGGAGCACAAACTCATTAAAGCGAAGGTGATTGCTGAAATTGATGTCAGCCCGGATGGACTTGGAACTAAAAAAATTTTTTCGTTTCTTATGGAGATCCTATCAGACACAGCATCAGCGAGCAGTTTCATGATCAAAGAGGGTTATTCGCCTACTGAAGTTTCAAAAGCAAAGAATCACTATCAAAACAAACAAAATAATCAAGTTCTAGTAGCGGATGGGGCTTTTTAATTACGTTGAGTCTTAAAGGAAGGCTCTCAGCTCCGACTCCCGCTAGAGTGGTTGAGTGCTTTCCTTTAGGGCTTAAAAAATATATGCGGGAGGATTTAATATGAGTGTTTTTAGAATCAATGAAGAACCAAAGAAAAAGAAGAGTCAAAAACCTGATGATCAAACAGTTAGGAACTATCTGATCCAAGAATGCATGAAGCACACAGTCTATCCTGAGGCTTGGCTACAGAAGCAAACAATCAAATCGCTTAGATGGCTTGCAAATCGACATATTGATCAACTGAAGACAGAGGTTCAATCATGATTAAAACTTACAAAAACATAGATATGAACAAGCCTATGCAATCTGAAGAGTATAAGCCGATTGTAGGCATGAAAATCAAAGAACTTGTATCAGGTAGAATTGCAAAAATAACAGGGGTATATGATGAAGACAACGAGGTTTGGATGGTCAGTGGAAATGATATTGGTGTTGTCTCTTTATCTGATTTTTGGAAATTCTTTGAAGAGGTTCAATCATGAAGTTCTATGTGTTGAAAAGAGAAAAACACAATTGCTATCTTGCAAGAGAGGGCCATGTCGGATGGTGGACCAAGTTCATCAAGTATGCTAGAAAGTTCGAGCGGTATGATAATGCAGCAAAACAGAGAGATGTAGCCATCTCGTTCTTCGAACTTACAGTAAACGAACTATCAATAATTGAGGTGAAGAAGGATGACGTTATTAGTATCTGAATTACGAATCAATGAAATCATCAATCATCCTCAGCTAGAACACAATATCGGAAAGTTTATGATGATCACAAAAGCCAGGTCATATGTGGTCGTTGATAACTCCACCGGTGAAGCCTGGACAAAAGAGTTTGACTGCATCTGCAAAGCGGCTGACTGGTTGAACGAGAATCATGAACATAAGAAGCCTTATGAAAAGCCTACACTATCACTAATCGAGTTGACTCCCATTTACGGAGAGCTTAACAAAATCTAAGTATCGAGGAATCATCATGACGAATATGCCGGACCTCAAACTTCATACACGCGTTCGAGACTTCTTCAACGACAAATCCGTTCCACTCTGGATGAAGCTGATCCATCTTTTCGTCTTTATTGATGCTAAAAATACCAGGGCGAAAAATGGCTATACCGTTTACTACCAGAACCCCGGTCTCATTAAACGATTCACTATAACGAATGAGTATGGTCAAGTGGTATGGGAGCCATCCTTAGAATCCATTCAAAAATCACTCGCTAAGCTTGTCGAGATGCAGCTGATCGAGCGTGATGTTCTGGGAACTGGCGAAAGAAGAATCAAGCTGAATCGGCCACTGGTTCTCAAGTTCCTAAGACAGCACTCAATCGACACGGATTTATACCGATCATTCAAGCTTAAGAGTCGCGAAAGAAAACTGATCCGAAGAAAAATTATCACTGCTGCAGACTATCTCAATCAGTCTAGATTCGCACAGAACGAGTCTTTTAAGAATTATTTAGAATATCAGCACAGAAAATATGGTTATGACATAAAACTCCCGGATATCGAGATATTCGAGGTTAATTTCAACATTGATCGTTTTATCACACCAGAGGAACTCGAGTTCTTTAGGGATTATAAGCGAATAGATGATGCTATATCCGCGATTTATGATGCGATTCCGCATAGATAGAATGCACAAGCTGAGATGATCCTCAGCCCTTTAGTGTTGTCACTAGTGATGATTAGAGCCTTTTAGCTCCCTTCATATCTCCTTTTATGCAGAAAGACTAGACCACTCACCCCCCGGTGGTCTTTTCTTTTTTTTAACAATCTAGAAAGTGTACATAGTGGATAGAAAGTGTACATAGCCAATCTTATAAAGTGTACATAGTGCCTATATACCGTACATAGAGAGGTTTTATTTCTACTGATTATAGATTCATTAAAAAAATAAATATCTTCTACTAATTCTATATGCTACCAAAAACAAGCGGATTGAGAATGAGAAAAGTTCAATCAGTCTCATTAACTCCCATTGATGATGGATAGCTCTAGATTCTTGGATATACTATCAAGTTCAAAAGATAAAAGCGTGTTAAGGTGATGCTCGATCATACTTCCTCGCAGACTAAACCTTAAAACAAGTCTTTTTGATGGATCCATGATAGATTAAACGTGATATGACAAATCGAAACCATCAAAAGAAGAGGATTGATAGGTTCTTTTTCTTGCATTTTGTTAAGTATTACTAAACCCCATGGGCTTTTCGATTCTTGGCCAGTTTAGTGATGACTAAACATTTTCCGTTCTCCGTTTAAGTGACAACATTGTCACAATGTGATAATAAGAAAGTAAGGACGCACGTGTGTGAGTCTAAAATCAAAGGAGGTTCTCGCTTATGAGAAACAAAAAGTTAGCGCTCGCTTTAATCGCAATCCTAGCCGTGTTCGGATTGATGATGGTTTTCGTTCCAGCTTATCCGCCAGCTGTTGATGCAGCTGCATGGAAAGTCACAGTCTATGACTTCTTCGTTGAGGTTTATGACATTGTGGTTGGTGATCTCTATTTCTATCTGATCGCTTTGGTTGCATTGTTTGTATCAGGCTATATGCTTCTGATCAAACCTCTAAAAGCCGTTAAGGGAAGAAATAAGCAAGTATCTGATGGAAGAAAAGTTTTGTTTGGAATCATAGCAATCTATATCATCATGTTGATTGCTGTTCCATTCTTTACTTTGTCAGACACCGCTTCAGCTGGACTCACGACTTTCTATGATCACTTTGTGACCGTGAAAGGCATCATCTCCACTGACTGGGCTTTCCTAGCCGTGTTCGCGCTGATTCTTTTTGGGATCTACTGGCTCTTAACAAGAAAGAAAAAGTAGCAATTTGAGGGCCAGTGATCCTGGTCCTCTAATAATTGAACTAAACAGCTTTTTTGCTGTTGATATAAGGAGGAATAACAATGAGGAGACTTCTCATTTTGCTTTTAGTTTCTTTAAACTTCATGGTTTTGATTTTCTCGAATCGGATGGTCTATGCTGATGGGGATCCTATTACTGTTGAGGGCGATATCTTGTATCAGTTTGGTACATACACACATGTTAGAGGTGTAGGAACAGGTTTAATCACTACATCGGTTGATGAGGAAACTCAGATATTTTCGATTAACGGTGATAACACAGATACATACAATATATTGACATTCATCAATGGTTCTAACAATTTCTATACACCAAATGAACTGGGTTACGTACTAGATCCAACTAAATCCTATCTGGTTTCTTATGAATACTTAGAAGGTGAATTGATTTCTGGGTCAATAGGATTCAATATCAAAGTTACTTCTAGTGCTTATAATGTTGGGTTTAGATTGTTTTCTAACAATTATCAATCGCCCATCCATCATACTATAATACCTGCAAATAATACACCCAATACCTTAGTGATTAACAACTCACAGGTCAATGCATCCAACCTGAAGTTCAAAATCCAGATTAGGGAAATGGATCAAAGTATCTTTCAGCAAAATGATATCAATCTATTCTCTGAAGATAATCAAACGACTATTGGGAGTGTCACTTATCAGCTGTTTGATGGAAATAGAGTGAAAATCAATGGATCAACTGGTACAGGATTGAACATTTTTCAGGTACATGATTATTTATCAGAACTGATTGATGATGAGTACTACATCATAAAGTATAAGCACATTTTTGGTACTCAAACAGGAGGAAACACAGGGAATAATGGTCACTTTTTCTCAATTGGAGATCCTTCTAGCTCAATAATTCTTGACGGTAATACGATTTCAACTTATAACAACATTAGCTCACTTAATCTAAATAAGGACAAGAATCTAATTGATAGTTTCATTATTATCAAAGGCGCTTGGTTGGATGATGTTTCTTATACACCTAGAATTTCAGCGCGTAATACTTCATCGGGAGCAGTTTCATCCATGACTTATAACGAATTCATTTATGAATTGAATGTGCAAAAACTGAGCGACTTCATAACGCTGATGAACCCCAGTGATCCAGAGGAGTTTACTATCAGCTTTGAGTTAAACGGTGGCGTCTTTGTCAATGGATCCTCAGGATTATCAACAATCACAGTTTTAGATGGAGAGACAACCAATCCTCCAAGTTCTCCATCGCGAGAAGGTTTTACCTTTTCCGGATGGTATCAGGATATAGCTTTAACGATTGAAATGAACTGGAGTGAACCAATTGCCTCAAATTATACCTTATACGCGAAATGGACACCAACAGGAAGTGGTGCTGGAATAGACATTCCATCAGAGGAATCCGATTCAACGATTCTTATCATCTTGTTGATCGTCTTTGGTGTAGGTGCGTTTTATCTCTTTACCAAAAAAAGGAGGGAATCCTAATGAGAAAGTTTTTGCTCATCGTATTACTTTTGATTTGTAACATGCTTATCTTTTCAAATCGATTGGTTTATGCTAATCAGTCATTTTCAGTTACGTTTTATGTCGATGGTCAAATCTATGATCAATTTGATGAAATACCTGCAATGACTTATCTTTTTGAAGTGGTTTCAGAAATGAATCCTACAGCAACCGGAAAAACATTCAATGGATGGTTTTTGACAGCCTCTTACACCCAGTTGATCAGTGGAGCGAACAACAACATTGAAATCGATTCAAACATTGCAGTATATGGTTATTTCGAAACAAATGGCTATACCATTACATTTGATTCAAACGGAGGAACTGCGGTAGCTGCCATTACTCAAGATTATGGATCTTCTATTACGGCACCTGCTAATCCTACACGAACAGGGTACACCTTTACAGGATGGAGTCCTGGATTACCTTCAACCATGCCTTCATCTGATACGACTCAAACAGCACAATGGTCCATCAACTCATACTATGTTTATCTCAATGTTGAAGGCGGAAACTATATGGCTCCCGTTTTGTATCAATATAACAATGCAGTGACAGAACCATCCGCTCCAACCAAAAGTGGGTCCACATTTCTTGGGTGGTATTTTGATCCCAATTATTTAGATCCTTTTCAAGCTATCAATATGCCAGCTGGTCATTTAACCCTATATGCAAGATGGCAAGACCCAGATGTTTATTACACGGTATCATTCAATTCAAATGGTGGTTCAACCATCAGCCCACAAAACGTCTTATCCGGCGGAACAGCAACCCATCCTCCAACAGCTCCAATAAAACAAGGGCATACGTTTGTTGCTTGGTATTCTGATGAAGGATTGACGACTGAATATGGATTCACCGAAACGGTGACAGGCAACTTGACACTTTATGCAAAGTACATGATCAATCAATATACCATCACCTTTAACACAAATGGAGGAACCCTGGTTCCATCCATCACTCAGAATTATGATACCGTCATTACACAGCCTGAAAACCCAACTCGAACAGGCTACACCTTTACAGGATGGAGTTCAGTTATACCCGATAGAATGCCAGCATCCAACATGACAGTCACAGCTCAGTGGCAAATAATTCCTGTCTATTTTTCAGTATCCTTCAATTCAAACGGAGGTTCAGCTGTTCAATCGCAGAGTGTTCTAGAAAACAGCACAGCGAGTCAGCCAGCAACCCCAACCCGGGCTGGATTCACATTTTTAGGATGGTTCTCTGATGTAGGCCTAACCACATCCTTCTCATTTACTACACCGATTACAGAAAACATCACCCTTTATGCGAAATGGCAAATCAACTCCTATAACGTGAGTTTCAATTCAAATGGGGGTTCTGCAGTTCAAACGCAGTCCATCACCTATAACTTGACAGCATCTTTACCTACACCCCCAACCAAGCAAGGTAATATCTTTGTCGGATGGTATCAGGATGTGAATCTGACTGTACCATTTAACTTTAATACCCCAATCACAAATCACATCACGCTTTATGCTAAATGGGAAGCAGACTCGGCGGCCTTAGTGATTCTGTCGTTTGATTCAAATGGGGGATCACTAGTAGATCCAATCACAGTTGTATCGGGTTCAACAACACAAGAGCCTCAACCTCCAATAAAAGCAAACTACATTTTTGTCGGATGGTTCTCTGATCAAGCTTTAACTCAAGCCTTTAACTGGAATGCTCCAATTACAGCAAATACAACCCTTTATGCGAGATGGACAGCGGATACGAGCGTAATCTGGACCGTGAGCTTCAACTCAAACGGGGGAAGCCCGGTTGCTAATCGAAGTGTCGAAAATGGATCTTCAGTCAATCCTCCTCAAGCACCAACCAGAGTTGGTTTTATGTTTGATGGATGGTTCACAACAATTGCCTTAAGTACCCCCTACACATTTTCAAACCCGGTTACAGAGAACATAACCCTTCATGCGAAATGGGTTCCTATTTCAAGTGGTGGTGGTGATCCTATTTCTGAGGATCCTCAAACGTCTGAAGGATCTGCAGGAATCTACATCCTCTTAGGCGTCGGTGTAGTCATCATACTAAGCGGATTATTCTCAAAGAAACGGAGATATTAAAAAATGAAAAAGCTGGCGCTCTTATTGATTCTATTTTCACTGATTTTTTTCACACCTCAACAGGTCCATGCATCCGGTGCCAGCATTATAGGGCCTGATACGATTCACAAACAATCAAACGCAATTCTAACCATGGGCGATATCGTGGAAATGTATAGTTCTAGCTTAGGCATCATTCAAGTCATGGAAGATGGTTATACCGGTAAAGGAAACATCTTAGGCACGCATCTGATCACCTTGTTTGCAACCAATGGAACAGATCATGCGTATAAAACCATATCCGTGATTGTAATCCCTGAACTAGGTCCAGTAAAAGCAGTTGGTGATTCCAAGAACATCTATCTTAGAACCACACAAGTCTTAGCTCCGGATCAGATTGTTAGAGTCTTAGAAAAGACCGGGCACATCACCATTACATCAACTACTCAGATGATGACCTTAACGAATACTTATTCCGGGAATGAAGAAACACCTGGTCAATACTTATTCGAGTTTAGACTGGTCAATTCTGCCGGATTAGACATGATCTATAGCAGCATTATCAGAGTATCATCTGATAGCACGCCCTTTATTCCGGATATTGTTTTCACACCTGCCGGAAGAAACGCAAGTCAAGTTTTAACGTCTATTATAACGTTTGGATTGATTGCTGGAATCTTCTTAGGAGTGATCGCTTTTGGAAGAGCACAAGTCGAGAAGCTAAGGAATAAGAACTCATGAAAATACTGAGAGGACTCTTCAACTTAATTGTTTTAATGATCCTGGGCGTTCTCAATTTTATCAAGCTCATTTTACAGGCTGCAATCGCGCTGATCACCATGGTACTTGGTGGCGCGTTCAACCTAATCAATCCAAAGAAAAAGAGGTAAGCTCATGAAAAAAATCCTCATTCTGTTTGCTATAGCATTGTTGTCATTTTTTGCTATATCACAGATCACATACGCACTACCAGATGATGAAATAAACATTACTCAACAAGTCTCCTGGAGTGCAGCTTCGATAGATGGAAAAATATATTTCTATTCATCACGGATCCATTTAGACACGCATAAACTTAAAATCGAAGTTCCAATCCATCTAGAGAACTATGCCAACGCTTTCAAAGCTTCAGTCGGACCGACCTTCAACAAGTGGTCTCGTATCGAGTTTTATGACACACAAAGCTCGACAACTTTGGTCGGATATTTTAGTCTATCAGATATCGCTGACTATCTTATCCTAGAGCTTGATAACTGGAACATGATGCTTCCATATCAAAACAAATATGCATCAATCGTGCTCATGATGGATGACACCCAAGGTCACAATCACACAAACATCCTTTTAGAGATCAATACCTACAGAAACGAGATGACTATAGAAAAGCACTATCCGAGAATGTTAGCTGAAGTCTCAGATCTTCCACTGACTACCGGGAACCCTTATCAAGAAGGAATCACTGGATATGGAAGAGACTGGGCTTTTGAAGCTAACGTGTTTGCAATAGATGTAGTCTATCTATCGACATCTTACAAGCTATCGATCTCTAATGTGGACTTTGAAGATGCTAGCTTCCTTAATCGGGTTGAGTCGGTGGATTATTATTCCGTGGATGGTGAGAAATTTCTTCAGTTCAATTTTTTTGATAATCCGAATGTATTGCTTCCAAAACCGGATGGATCCACTTATACCGGGAACTGGAACGGATTTGCTGTTTGGAACCTCACGACAAATGAGTTTGTTATGTACAATAGAGCGTTAGCTTTAACCTACATTGAAGTCACCTCGAATCGTGAGATGTATGCATATCTTTATATGCCGAACATTCACATAGATAATCTTCTAGCTGTTGCTGGAAACTTTCACTATCGTTATGGATATCGCCAACTCAATCTGACTCAACGTTATCATGATTGGGAAATAGCAACCTTCGCACTGGAAAAAGATGAGACATCACTAGGACGCTTAGGCGGTATCGAGGGAGCACTTCCACAGTGGACTTTTGATGTCATTAAGTATTCAACAGGTGCAGTCGCTGCAGGCGCGATATTGAGCATGATTCCAGGACTTCAAGGAATTGGCTTTCCATTACTTTTTGGCGGAGTAGCTGGAATGCTGGTCTCAGGAGTCTCAACCATACATCATGTTATGACCGGGCACATCTCAGAGCTAGAGGAAATCTTTCCAGCTGGAGCCTTAAGAGATACATTGAATCAGCACTACACACTTGCACTAGAAACTCCAACAACACTCCCATCAAACGCTAAAGTTCATAAGCTCTTCTTAGGGCTTTTCACGAAGCTCAACACAAATGTCGTTGAACCGAAAGCGAGCACGTTCAAATACACTGAAATCACCTGGGTATCAAAAGGCGAAGTCATCAGCTTAGATGAACGCTTTATCAATACTCAAGCGATTCTAGATCAAGAGTATCTGAATACCTTGCCACCAGATGGTCAGAATCCGATTAGAGATGCATGGAACGATATTGTAAAGTTTTTTAGCGACCTTGGAGCGATTGGCTTAGCACTTGGAGCGATCCTAGCTTTAGTTCTAATTGGATCCGCACTGAGTATGTTATCGAATGGATTTAACAACGCCAAAACATTTATTAGAAGAAACAAAATCATCACCATAATTATTGGTGTGATCATCATAGTTTTAGCGCTGAGGTTGATGAGCGGAGGGTTATAGATGGGATTCCTAGAAACCTTATGGAAAGCCTTTGACTGGCTTCTTAATAACTGGAAGGTTGTGATAGGCTTTGTGATCTTCCTGGTTGCTTTTGCATTGGTGCCAGGACTTAAGACTTTCTATCGAACTGTCGTGAACGGCTTTAAGGAAATCTTCACAAAATCCGGAATCGTGATCTTCTGCATCTTAGTGATCACACTGTTAATTCTACTATCAAAAATGGGAGTCATCTGATGACACAAAGAATAGATCAAGTTATACAATTAGAAGCACAAGCTAAGCGCATCTTAGATCGCCTTGAAGGCGTTCCCATACCCATGGAGAACTTTGGATCCAGGGTGATCCAAAAGAACCACAAAAACACAGAGAGATTCATCAAGCATTATGAGAAAACTGGAAACAAGATCATCAATGGATTAGAAAAGATCTCGAAGATCTATTCTGAATTATCCATCAAGCATCTCTATAAGTTTGCAAGGTACTCAACATTTCCATTCAGTTTCATTCCTCTATACCTTTGGAATCTGATCAACAAACCTCGAGGGAATCTCTTATACGCCCATGGCCTTCACTATATCTATGCACTCCAGGGCGGTGGTAAATCCTCACTCATGTATCACTTGGCTGAGTATGCTTTCCAGCAACGAGCTAAGGGAACCTATGTTAATGCAAATATCGAACGAGCTTATATTGACAAGGATTCCGGATGGTGGGTTAGGCATCATAAAGTCTTTGATCTAAAAGAGTTCTTTGGTGTTCGTTTTGAGGGTGATAAAAAGGTCTTAGAACAGTGTAAGGCCTTCAATACCGAATACTATTGCAACATGATCCTAGATGAGTTCTTAACGGAAATGAATCATCGCATGAACAACACATCAGAATATAAAGAGATCTTCATTCCTCTTATGAAATCTTTTTCTAGATCAAGACATCAACGATTCGAGTGCATCTGGATCACATCCGTTCTGGATACAACAGATATCCAGCTGATGAGCTTATTCCGTTTTATCCATGAAGTCGAGATCGATCTCGACATTGACTATTTTCAATGGTTAAAGGATGGAATGTTCACGAGACACATCAAAGGATGGCACATTTATTCATATGCATACAAGCGCAACAAAAAAAGAACCGCCACAGAGAAGCAGCTCTTAAAAAAATGGTATCTAAAAAAAGAAGTCGATATGAGCCGATTCGACACGCTGAATCAGTCTGGGAAGTTCTTAAGCTTACCGAAAGATCAAATTAGAACAACGAAGGGAGTCATCTAATGACCGAAATGTTAAACGCACTGACCGTAGTGGCAGTGATCGTGTTAATTGCAGGATTGATAGGTATAGGGTATGTGATTCTATGGACTGCTTACTTTTTTCCGATCATCAAACTAAGGCAGCATAATGAAGCTAAGAAGAAACAGGATGATGAGCTACAGAAAGTCATGATCAAGAAAGCGACCACTCAAGAACTCTTAGAAGAAAAGAAGGAAGAATATGCTATCCTATCTAAGCAAATCATGGAAACTAAGCTCGAACTCGAGAAGCTACAAGCTAAACAAATCAAAATGGCTGAGGCACAGGGCAAGAAGCCACCTAAACAACTCCAGAAAAACAAAGAGAGACCATCTGCAGGCTCTGATGAGGGTGTCGAGTAGCGTCTGGCAGATTTATTGAATGATATCATAGAGGAGTATTCGTTATACGTATATACTACGTATATACTATAATTTTTTCGAGCTAATCCACACTTTTTGTGGGAAATAATCCTAATGTGTGATTTTATAATTAGAATAAAGACACCATTGGGAGGGTACATATGAGACTGAAGGACGCTTTTGAGGCGTATCTTATCCACGTACAAAAATATCGAGCGAAAGGAACACATCTCTATTATCGAAAAAACTACAAAACGTTGAATCCAATCCTGGATAGTTTAGGGTATCTGGAAGCTGCTGATATTGATGATCACTTTTTTGAGCGCATCATAGACTATCTGCTAGCCAACACCGAAAAGAAGAACTCAAAAATCAATGACATGATATCAAGCGTCATAACAGCGCTTAACTTTTCTGGAATCAAGTTTCCTAGAAGATTCAAGCTTAAAAATGACACGGAATCCTTTAAGGCGCTATCAGAGGATGAGCTTGATGCATTACTCAAGTATATCGGAAAACTAGATCTCAAGCGTTCTAACAATCTAGCTTGGTCGCTTGCTATCCGGTTATTCTTAGATACTGGAGTCAGATTCTCAGAGATCCTGGATCTAAAGTTTGAGGATGTTGATTTTAAGCTAGAGATGATTCGATTAAGGCACACTAAGAACAACGAGAGAAGAATCGTCTTTTACAATGTTCTATCCAGAGATCTTCTGATGATGGCAAAACGAAAGAAGAAGGACTATGTTTTATGGAACTACGTCACAGATCAGAAGCTGAACCAAAGAAGCTTAGAACACTTTTTCGAGAAACTAAACGACCATCTAAAATTAGATCAGCGCATACACGCACACAGATTGAGAAAAACATTCGCAACCAGGATGCTCTGGAAAGGATGCCCATTGACGACCATCAGCAAGCTTTTAGGTCACAAGGATATCAGACAGACTATGATTTACCTGGAGATCGATCAAGTCATTTTATCCAGGGATTATCAAGAGTTTTATCCATTCTAGAAAAAAAGCTGACAGGATCAGCTATTTTTTTTGAGTATGCGTCAAATACATGACTGACTGAATTTTTTGAAGTGAATCATTGAGTTTATTAAGATCTTCAGAAATCTTTGCTATAGCACCAGCAATCTCTTCTAAAGTCTGAATCAAATCAATTTTGAACATTGTAGGATCTCCATAAGTTACCTTTAACTGTTTATCCATTGTTTCCCCCCCTTTCATTTAGTTTTTTTAATTAGATCTTTTGAGTGGTTATCATGGATGCTCTTGATGACAACTAACTGATCAAGTGATACCTCAAGAAAACGAGCTATCTCGACCAGTCGATCTAAAGTAGGAGAGATGAGGTTCATCTCATATCGACTGATCATTTGTTGTTTGGTGTTAATCATTTTAGCTAAAACTTCTTGACTGATACCCTTTTCTTTGCGGATTTCCTTGATTTTTAAGTCATAATTTAACACAAAAAAGCTCCTCTCTATTGACTTCCACAACGTTTTGTTGTAAGATGAGTCTGAGATAGCGATATTGATTCCCAGCAATATCAGTATCGGAGCAAAGTGCATTGTTGGAGCGGGCGAGGGGAATCGGACTCAAGCATCGCAATAAAAATGCACTTAACGGTGCATTTTTTGTTAGTGAAAACTAACTTAATATATATGGAGGCTTTATGGAGCACAAACTCATTAAAGCGAAGGTGATTGCTGAAATTGATGTCAGCCCGGATGGACTTGGAACTAAAAAAATTTTTTCGTTTCTTATGGAGATCCTATCAGACACAGCATCAGCGAGCAGTTTCATGATCAAAGAGGGTTATTCGCCTACTGAAGTTTCAAAAGCAAAGAATCACTATCAAAACAAACAAAATAATCAAGTTCTAGTAGCGGATGGGGCTTTTTAATTACGTTGAGTCTTAAAGGAAGGCTCTCAGCTCCGACTCCCGCTAGAGTGGTTGAGTGCTTTCCTTTAGGGCTTAAAAAATATATGCGGGAGGATTTAATATGAGTGTTTTTAGAATCAATGAAGAACCAAAGAAAAAGAAGAGTCAAAAACCTGATGATCAAACAGTTAGGAACTATCTGATCCAAGAATGCATGAAGCACACAGTCTATCCTGAGGCTTGGCTACAGAAGCAAACAATCAAATCGCTTAGATGGCTTGCAAATCGACATATTGATCAACTGAAGACAGAGGTTCAATCATGATTAAAACTTACAAAAACATAGATATGAACAAGCCTATGCAATCTGAAGAGTATAAGCCGATTGTAGGCATGAAAATCAAAGAACTTGTATCAGGTAGAATTGCAAAAATAACAGGGGTATATGATGAAGACAACGAGGTTTGGATGGTCAGTGGAAATGATATTGGTGTTGTCTCTTTATCTGATTTTTGGAAATTCTTTGAAGAGGTTCAATCATGAAGTTCTATGTGTTGAAAAGAGAAAAACACAATTGCTATCTTGCAAGAGAGGGCCATGTCGGATGGTGGACCAAGTTCATCAAGTATGCTAGAAAGTTCGAGCGGTATGATAATGCAGCAAAACAGAGAGATGTAGCCATCTCGTTCTTCGAACTTACAGTAAACGAACTATCAATAATTGAGGTGAAGAAGGATGACGTTATTAGTATCTGAATTACGAATCAATGAAATCATCAATCATCCTCAGCTAGAACACAATATCGGAAAGTTTATGATGATCACAAAAGCCAGGTCATATGTGGTCGTTGATAACTCCACCGGTGAAGCCTGGACAAAAGAGTTTGACTGCATCTGCAAAGCGGCTGACTGGTTGAACGAGAATCATGAACATAAGAAGCCTTATGAAAAGCCTACACTATCACTAATCGAGTTGACTCCCATTTACGGAGAGCTTAACAAAATCTAAGTATCGAGGAATCATCATGACGAATATGCCGGACCTCAAACTTCATACACGCGTTCGAGACTTCTTCAACGACAAATCCGTTCCACTCTGGATGAAGCTGATCCATCTTTTCGTCTTTATTGATGCTAAAAATACCAGGGCGAAAAATGGCTATACCGTTTACTACCAGAACCCCGGTCTCATTAAACGATTCACTATAACGAATGAGTATGGTCAAGTGGTATGGGAGCCATCCTTAGAATCCATTCAAAAATCACTCGCTAAGCTTGTCGAGATGCAGCTGATCGAGCGTGATGTTCTGGGAACTGGCGAAAGAAGAATCAAGCTGAATCGGCCACTGGTTCTCAAGTTCCTAAGACAGCACTCAATCGACACGGATTTATACCGATCATTCAAGCTTAAGAGTCGCGAAAGAAAACTGATCCGAAGAAAAATTATCACTGCTGCAGACTATCTCAATCAGTCTAGATTCGCACAGAACGAGTCTTTTAAGAATTATTTAGAATATCAGCACAGAAAATATGGTTATGACATAAAACTCCCGGATATCGAGATATTCGAGGTTAATTTCAACATTGATCGTTTTATCACACCAGAGGAACTCGAGTTCTTTAGGGATTATAAGCGAATAGATGATGCTATATCCGCGATTTATGATGCGATTCCGCATAGATAGAATGCACAAGCTGAGATGATCCTCAGCCCTTTAGTGTTGTCACTAGTGATGATTAGAGCCTTTTAGCTCCCTTCATATCTCCTTTTATGCAGAAAGACTAGACCACTCACCCCCCGGTGGTCTTTTCTTTTTTTTAACAATCTAGAAAGTGTACATAGTGGATAGAAAGTGTACATAGCCAATCTTATAAAGTGTACATAGTGCCTATATACCGTACATAGAGAGGTTTTATTTCTACTGATTATAGATTCATTAAAAAAATAAATATCTTCTACTAATTCTATATGCTACCAAAAACAAGCGGATTGAGAATGAGAAAAGTTCAATCAGTCTCATTAACTCCCATTGATGATGGATAGCTCTAGATTCTTGGATATACTATCAAGTTCAAAAGATAAAAGCGTGTTAAGGTGATGCTCGATCATACTTCCTCGCAGACTAAACCTTAAAACAAGTCTTTTTGATGGATCCATGATAGATTAAACGTGATATGACAAATCGAAACCATCAAAAGAAGAGGATTGATAGGTTCTTTTTCTTGCATTTTGTTAAGTATTACTAAACCCCATGGGCTTTTCGATTCTTGGCCAGTTTAGTGATGACTAAACATTTTCCGTTCTCCGTTTAAGTGACAACATTGTCACAATGTGATAATAAGAAAGTAAGGACGCACGTGTGTGAGTCTAAAATCAAAGGAGGTTCTCGCTTATGAGAAACAAAAAGTTAGCGCTCGCTTTAATCGCAATCCTAGCCGTGTTCGGATTGATGATGGTTTTCGTTCCAGCTTATCCGCCAGCTGTTGATGCAGCTGCATGGAAAGTCACAGTCTATGACTTCTTCGTTGAGGTTTATGACATTGTGGTTGGTGATCTCTATTTCTATCTGATCGCTTTGGTTGCATTGTTTGTATCAGGCTATATGCTTCTGATCAAACCTCTAAAAGCCGTTAAGGGAAGAAATAAGCAAGTATCTGATGGAAGAAAAGTTTTGTTTGGAATCATAGCAATCTATATCATCATGTTGATTGCTGTTCCATTCTTTACTTTGTCAGACACCGCTTCAGCTGGACTCACGACTTTCTATGATCACTTTGTGACCGTGAAAGGCATCATCTCCACTGACTGGGCTTTCCTAGCCGTGTTCGCGCTGATTCTTTTTGGGATCTACTGGCTCTTAACAAGAAAGAAAAAGTAGCAATTTGAGGGCCAGTGATCCTGGTCCTCTAATAATTGAACTAAACAGCTTTTTTGCTGTTGATATAAGGAGGAATAACAATGAGGAGACTTCTCATTTTGCTTTTAGTTTCTTTAAACTTCATGGTTTTGATTTTCTCGAATCGGATGGTCTATGCTGATGGGGATCCTATTACTGTTGAGGGCGATATCTTGTATCAGTTTGGTACATACACACATGTTAGAGGTGTAGGAACAGGTTTAATCACTACATCGGTTGATGAGGAAACTCAGATATTTTCGATTAACGGTGATAACACAGATACATACAATATATTGACATTCATCAATGGTTCTAACAATTTCTATACACCAAATGAACTGGGTTACGTACTAGATCCAACTAAATCCTATCTGGTTTCTTATGAATACTTAGAAGGTGAATTGATTTCTGGGTCAATAGGATTCAATATCAAAGTTACTTCTAGTGCTTATAATGTTGGGTTTAGATTGTTTTCTAACAATTATCAATCGCCCATCCATCATACTATAATACCTGCAAATAATACACCCAATACCTTAGTGATTAACAACTCACAGGTCAATGCATCCAACCTGAAGTTCAAAATCCAGATTAGGGAAATGGATCAAAGTATCTTTCAGCAAAATGATATCAATCTATTCTCTGAAGATAATCAAACGACTATTGGGAGTGTCACTTATCAGCTGTTTGATGGAAATAGAGTGAAAATCAATGGATCAACTGGTACAGGATTGAACATTTTTCAGGTACATGATTATTTATCAGAACTGATTGATGATGAGTACTACATCATAAAGTATAAGCACATTTTTGGTACTCAAACAGGAGGAAACACAGGGAATAATGGTCACTTTTTCTCAATTGGAGATCCTTCTAGCTCAATAATTCTTGACGGTAATACGATTTCAACTTATAACAACATTAGCTCACTTAATCTAAATAAGGACAAGAATCTAATTGATAGTTTCATTATTATCAAAGGCGCTTGGTTGGATGATGTTTCTTATACACCTAGAATTTCAGCGCGTAATACTTCATCGGGAGCAGTTTCATCCATGACTTATAACGAATTCATTTATGAATTGAATGTGCAAAAACTGAGCGACTTCATAACGCTGATGAACCCCAGTGATCCAGAGGAGTTTACTATCAGCTTTGAGTTAAACGGTGGCGTCTTTGTCAATGGATCCTCAGGATTATCAACAATCACAGTTTTAGATGGAGAGACAACCAATCCTCCAAGTTCTCCATCGCGAGAAGGTTTTACCTTTTCCGGATGGTATCAGGATATAGCTTTAACGATTGAAATGAACTGGAGTGAACCAATTGCCTCAAATTATACCTTATACGCGAAATGGACACCAACAGGAAGTGGTGCTGGAATAGACATTCCATCAGAGGAATCCGATTCAACGATTCTTATCATCTTGTTGATCGTCTTTGGTGTAGGTGCGTTTTATCTCTTTACCAAAAAAAGGAGGGAATCCTAATGAGAAAGTTTTTGCTCATCGTATTACTTTTGATTTGTAACATGCTTATCTTTTCAAATCGATTGGTTTATGCTAATCAGTCATTTTCAGTTACGTTTTATGTCGATGGTCAAATCTATGATCAATTTGATGAAATACCTGCAATGACTTATCTTTTTGAAGTGGTTTCAGAAATGAATCCTACAGCAACCGGAAAAACATTCAATGGATGGTTTTTGACAGCCTCTTACACCCAGTTGATCAGTGGAGCGAACAACAACATTGAAATCGATTCAAACATTGCAGTATATGGTTATTTCGAAACAAATGGCTATACCATTACATTTGATTCAAACGGAGGAACTGCGGTAGCTGCCATTACTCAAGATTATGGATCTTCTATTACGGCACCTGCTAATCCTACACGAACAGGGTACACCTTTACAGGATGGAGTCCTGGATTACCTTCAACCATGCCTTCATCTGATACGACTCAAACAGCACAATGGTCCATCAACTCATACTATGTTTATCTCAATGTTGAAGGCGGAAACTATATGGCTCCCGTTTTGTATCAATATAACAATGCAGTGACAGAACCATCCGCTCCAACCAAAAGTGGGTCCACATTTCTTGGGTGGTATTTTGATCCCAATTATTTAGATCCTTTTCAAGCTATCAATATGCCAGCTGGTCATTTAACCCTATATGCAAGATGGCAAGACCCAGATGTTTATTACACGGTATCATTCAATTCAAATGGTGGTTCAACCATCAGCCCACAAAACGTCTTATCCGGCGGAACAGCAACCCATCCTCCAACAGCTCCAATAAAACAAGGGCATACGTTTGTTGCTTGGTATTCTGATGAAGGATTGACGACTGAATATGGATTCACCGAAACGGTGACAGGCAACTTGACACTTTATGCAAAGTACATGATCAATCAATATACCATCACCTTTAACACAAATGGAGGAACCCTGGTTCCATCCATCACTCAGAATTATGATACCGTCATTACACAGCCTGAAAACCCAACTCGAACAGGCTACACCTTTACAGGATGGAGTTCAGTTATACCCGATAGAATGCCAGCATCCAACATGACAGTCACAGCTCAGTGGCAAATAATTCCTGTCTATTTTTCAGTATCCTTCAATTCAAACGGAGGTTCAGCTGTTCAATCGCAGAGTGTTCTAGAAAACAGCACAGCGAGTCAGCCAGCAACCCCAACCCGGGCTGGATTCACATTTTTAGGATGGTTCTCTGATGTAGGCCTAACCACATCCTTCTCATTTACTACACCGATTACAGAAAACATCACCCTTTATGCGAAATGGCAAATCAACTCCTATAACGTGAGTTTCAATTCAAATGGGGGTTCTGCAGTTCAAACGCAGTCCATCACCTATAACTTGACAGCATCTTTACCTACACCCCCAACCAAGCAAGGTAATATCTTTGTCGGATGGTATCAGGATGTGAATCTGACTGTACCATTTAACTTTAATACCCCAATCACAAATCACATCACGCTTTATGCTAAATGGGAAGCAGACTCGGCGGCCTTAGTGATTCTGTCGTTTGATTCAAATGGGGGATCACTAGTAGATCCAATCACAGTTGTATCGGGTTCAACAACACAAGAGCCTCAACCTCCAATAAAAGCAAACTACATTTTTGTCGGATGGTTCTCTGATCAAGCTTTAACTCAAGCCTTTAACTGGAATGCTCCAATTACAGCAAATACAACCCTTTATGCGAGATGGACAGCGGATACGAGCGTAATCTGGACCGTGAGCTTCAACTCAAACGGGGGAAGCCCGGTTGCTAATCGAAGTGTCGAAAATGGATCTTCAGTCAATCCTCCTCAAGCACCAACCAGAGTTGGTTTTATGTTTGATGGATGGTTCACAACAATTGCCTTAAGTACCCCCTACACATTTTCAAACCCGGTTACAGAGAACATAACCCTTCATGCGAAATGGGTTCCTATTTCAAGTGGTGGTGGTGATCCTATTTCTGAGGATCCTCAAACGTCTGAAGGATCTGCAGGAATCTACATCCTCTTAGGCGTCGGTGTAGTCATCATACTAAGCGGATTATTCTCAAAGAAACGGAGATATTAAAAAATGAAAAAGCTGGCGCTCTTATTGATTCTATTTTCACTGATTTTTTTCACACCTCAACAGGTCCATGCATCCGGTGCCAGCATTATAGGGCCTGATACGATTCACAAACAATCAAACGCAATTCTAACCATGGGCGATATCGTGGAAATGTATAGTTCTAGCTTAGGCATCATTCAAGTCATGGAAGATGGTTATACCGGTAAAGGAAACATCTTAGGCACGCATCTGATCACCTTGTTTGCAACCAATGGAACAGATCATGCGTATAAAACCATATCCGTGATTGTAATCCCTGAACTAGGTCCAGTAAAAGCAGTTGGTGATTCCAAGAACATCTATCTTAGAACCACACAAGTCTTAGCTCCGGATCAGATTGTTAGAGTCTTAGAAAAGACCGGGCACATCACCATTACATCAACTACTCAGATGATGACCTTAACGAATACTTATTCCGGGAATGAAGAAACACCTGGTCAATACTTATTCGAGTTTAGACTGGTCAATTCTGCCGGATTAGACATGATCTATAGCAGCATTATCAGAGTATCATCTGATAGCACGCCCTTTATTCCGGATATTGTTTTCACACCTGCCGGAAGAAACGCAAGTCAAGTTTTAACGTCTATTATAACGTTTGGATTGATTGCTGGAATCTTCTTAGGAGTGATCGCTTTTGGAAGAGCACAAGTCGAGAAGCTAAGGAATAAGAACTCATGAAAATACTGAGAGGACTCTTCAACTTAATTGTTTTAATGATCCTGGGCGTTCTCAATTTTATCAAGCTCATTTTACAGGCTGCAATCGCGCTGATCACCATGGTACTTGGTGGCGCGTTCAACCTAATCAATCCAAAGAAAAAGAGGTAAGCTCATGAAAAAAATCCTCATTCTGTTTGCTATAGCATTGTTGTCATTTTTTGCTATATCACAGATCACATACGCACTACCAGATGATGAAATAAACATTACTCAACAAGTCTCCTGGAGTGCAGCTTCGATAGATGGAAAAATATATTTCTATTCATCACGGATCCATTTAGACACGCATAAACTTAAAATCGAAGTTCCAATCCATCTAGAGAACTATGCCAACGCTTTCAAAGCTTCAGTCGGACCGACCTTCAACAAGTGGTCTCGTATCGAGTTTTATGACACACAAAGCTCGACAACTTTGGTCGGATATTTTAGTCTATCAGATATCGCTGACTATCTTATCCTAGAGCTTGATAACTGGAACATGATGCTTCCATATCAAAACAAATATGCATCAATCGTGCTCATGATGGATGACACCCAAGGTCACAATCACACAAACATCCTTTTAGAGATCAATACCTACAGAAACGAGATGACTATAGAAAAGCACTATCCGAGAATGTTAGCTGAAGTCTCAGATCTTCCACTGACTACCGGGAACCCTTATCAAGAAGGAATCACTGGATATGGAAGAGACTGGGCTTTTGAAGCTAACGTGTTTGCAATAGATGTAGTCTATCTATCGACATCTTACAAGCTATCGATCTCTAATGTGGACTTTGAAGATGCTAGCTTCCTTAATCGGGTTGAGTCGGTGGATTATTATTCCGTGGATGGTGAGAAATTTCTTCAGTTCAATTTTTTTGATAATCCGAATGTATTGCTTCCAAAACCGGATGGATCCACTTATACCGGGAACTGGAACGGATTTGCTGTTTGGAACCTCACGACAAATGAGTTTGTTATGTACAATAGAGCGTTAGCTTTAACCTACATTGAAGTCACCTCGAATCGTGAGATGTATGCATATCTTTATATGCCGAACATTCACATAGATAATCTTCTAGCTGTTGCTGGAAACTTTCACTATCGTTATGGATATCGCCAACTCAATCTGACTCAACGTTATCATGATTGGGAAATAGCAACCTTCGCACTGGAAAAAGATGAGACATCACTAGGACGCTTAGGCGGTATCGAGGGAGCACTTCCACAGTGGACTTTTGATGTCATTAAGTATTCAACAGGTGCAGTCGCTGCAGGCGCGATATTGAGCATGATTCCAGGACTTCAAGGAATTGGCTTTCCATTACTTTTTGGCGGAGTAGCTGGAATGCTGGTCTCAGGAGTCTCAACCATACATCATGTTATGACCGGGCACATCTCAGAGCTAGAGGAAATCTTTCCAGCTGGAGCCTTAAGAGATACATTGAATCAGCACTACACACTTGCACTAGAAACTCCAACAACACTCCCATCAAACGCTAAAGTTCATAAGCTCTTCTTAGGGCTTTTCACGAAGCTCAACACAAATGTCGTTGAACCGAAAGCGAGCACGTTCAAATACACTGAAATCACCTGGGTATCAAAAGGCGAAGTCATCAGCTTAGATGAACGCTTTATCAATACTCAAGCGATTCTAGATCAAGAGTATCTGAATACCTTGCCACCAGATGGTCAGAATCCGATTAGAGATGCATGGAACGATATTGTAAAGTTTTTTAGCGACCTTGGAGCGATTGGCTTAGCACTTGGAGCGATCCTAGCTTTAGTTCTAATTGGATCCGCACTGAGTATGTTATCGAATGGATTTAACAACGCCAAAACATTTATTAGAAGAAACAAAATCATCACCATAATTATTGGTGTGATCATCATAGTTTTAGCGCTGAGGTTGATGAGCGGAGGGTTATAGATGGGATTCCTAGAAACCTTATGGAAAGCCTTTGACTGGCTTCTTAATAACTGGAAGGTTGTGATAGGCTTTGTGATCTTCCTGGTTGCTTTTGCATTGGTGCCAGGACTTAAGACTTTCTATCGAACTGTCGTGAACGGCTTTAAGGAAATCTTCACAAAATCCGGAATCGTGATCTTCTGCATCTTAGTGATCACACTGTTAATTCTACTATCAAAAATGGGAGTCATCTGATGACACAAAGAATAGATCAAGTTATACAATTAGAAGCACAAGCTAAGCGCATCTTAGATCGCCTTGAAGGCGTTCCCATACCCATGGAGAACTTTGGATCCAGGGTGATCCAAAAGAACCACAAAAACACAGAGAGATTCATCAAGCATTATGAGAAAACTGGAAACAAGATCATCAATGGATTAGAAAAGATCTCGAAGATCTATTCTGAATTATCCATCAAGCATCTCTATAAGTTTGCAAGGTACTCAACATTTCCATTCAGTTTCATTCCTCTATACCTTTGGAATCTGATCAACAAACCTCGAGGGAATCTCTTATACGCCCATGGCCTTCACTATATCTATGCACTCCAGGGCGGTGGTAAATCCTCACTCATGTATCACTTGGCTGAGTATGCTTTCCAGCAACGAGCTAAGGGAACCTATGTTAATGCAAATATCGAACGAGCTTATATTGACAAGGATTCCGGATGGTGGGTTAGGCATCATAAAGTCTTTGATCTAAAAGAGTTCTTTGGTGTTCGTTTTGAGGGTGATAAAAAGGTCTTAGAACAGTGTAAGGCCTTCAATACCGAATACTATTGCAACATGATCCTAGATGAGTTCTTAACGGAAATGAATCATCGCATGAACAACACATCAGAATATAAAGAGATCTTCATTCCTCTTATGAAATCTTTTTCTAGATCAAGACATCAACGATTCGAGTGCATCTGGATCACATCCGTTCTGGATACAACAGATATCCAGCTGATGAGCTTATTCCGTTTTATCCATGAAGTCGAGATCGATCTCGACATTGACTATTTTCAATGGTTAAAGGATGGAATGTTCACGAGACACATCAAAGGATGGCACATTTATTCATATGCATACAAGCGCAACAAAAAAAGAACCGCCACAGAGAAGCAGCTCTTAAAAAAATGGTATCTAAAAAAAGAAGTCGATATGAGCCGATTCGACACGCTGAATCAGTCTGGGAAGTTCTTAAGCTTACCGAAAGATCAAATTAGAACAACGAAGGGAGTCATCTAATGACCGAAATGTTAAACGCACTGACCGTAGTGGCAGTGATCGTGTTAATTGCAGGATTGATAGGTATAGGGTATGTGATTCTATGGACTGCTTACTTTTTTCCGATCATCAAACTAAGGCAGCATAATGAAGCTAAGAAGAAACAGGATGATGAGCTACAGAAAGTCATGATCAAGAAAGCGACCACTCAAGAACTCTTAGAAGAAAAGAAGGAAGAATATGCTATCCTATCTAAGCAAATCATGGAAACTAAGCTCGAACTCGAGAAGCTACAAGCTAAACAAATCAAAATGGCTGAGGCACAGGGCAAGAAGCCACCTAAACAACTCCAGAAAAACAAAGAGAGACCATCTGCAGGCTCTGATGAGGGTGTCGAGTAGCGTCTGGCAGATTTATTGAATGATATCATAGAGGAGTATTCGTTATACGTATATACTACGTATATACTATAATTTTTTCGAGCTAATCCACACTTTTTGTGGGAAATAATCCTAATGTGTGATTTTATAATTAGAATAAAGACACCATTGGGAGGGTACATATGAGACTGAAGGACGCTTTTGAGGCGTATCTTATCCACGTACAAAAATATCGAGCGAAAGGAACACATCTCTATTATCGAAAAAACTACAAAACGTTGAATCCAATCCTGGATAGTTTAGGGTATCTGGAAGCTGCTGATATTGATGATCACTTTTTTGAGCGCATCATAGACTATCTGCTAGCCAACACCGAAAAGAAGAACTCAAAAATCAATGACATGATATCAAGCGTCATAACAGCGCTTAACTTTTCTGGAATCAAGTTTCCTAGAAGATTCAAGCTTAAAAATGACACGGAATCCTTTAAGGCGCTATCAGAGGATGAGCTTGATGCATTACTCAAGTATATCGGAAAACTAGATCTCAAGCGTTCTAACAATCTAGCTTGGTCGCTTGCTATCCGGTTATTCTTAGATACTGGAGTCAGATTCTCAGAGATCCTGGATCTAAAGTTTGAGGATGTTGATTTTAAGCTAGAGATGATTCGATTAAGGCACACTAAGAACAACGAGAGAAGAATCGTCTTTTACAATGTTCTATCCAGAGATCTTCTGATGATGGCAAAACGAAAGAAGAAGGACTATGTTTTATGGAACTACGTCACAGATCAGAAGCTGAACCAAAGAAGCTTAGAACACTTTTTCGAGAAACTAAACGACCATCTAAAATTAGATCAGCGCATACACGCACACAGATTGAGAAAAACATTCGCAACCAGGATGCTCTGGAAAGGATGCCCATTGACGACCATCAGCAAGCTTTTAGGTCACAAGGATATCAGACAGACTATGATTTACCTGGAGATCGATCAAGTCATTTTATCCAGGGATTATCAAGAGTTTTATCCATTCTAGAAAAAAAGCTGACAGGATCAGCTATTTTTTTTGAGTATGCGTCAAATACATGACTGACTGAATTTTTTGAAGTGAATCATTGAGTTTATTAAGATCTTCAGAAATCTTTGCTATAGCACCAGCAATCTCTTCTAAAGTCTGAATCAAATCAATTTTGAACATTGTAGGATCTCCATAAGTTACCTTTAACTGTTTATCCATTGTTTCCCCCCCTTTCATTTAGTTTTTTTAATTAGATCTTTTGAGTGGTTATCATGGATGCTCTTGATGACAACTAACTGATCAAGTGATACCTCAAGAAAACGAGCTATCTCGACCAGTCGATCTAAAGTAGGAGAGATGAGGTTCATCTCATATCGACTGATCATTTGTTGTTTGGTGTTAATCATTTTAGCTAAAACTTCTTGACTGATACCCTTTTCTTTGCGGATTTCCTTGATTTTTAAGTCATAATTTAACACAAAAAAGCTCCTCTCTATTGACTTCCACAACGTTTTGTTGTAAGATGAGTCTGAGATAGCGATATTGATTCCCAGCAATATCAGTATCGGAGCAAAGTGCATTGTTGGAGCGGGCGAGGGGAATCGGACCCCCATTTCATGCTTGGCAAGCACGTGTAATAACCATTATACGACGCCCACATCATGCTTTATCATGATAGCAAATAAATGAAACGTTGTCAAGGGATTGGTGATTATTTTTGCGAAAATAGCCCCTGACTTGCTAACGAATCATCAGGATATGAGAGAACATACCAGATCGGATTTAAAAACCATGAAATCAAAAGGTTTTTTTTGGCTCATGCTGATGATTGTCTCACTAATCATTGGGATGGCTTTCAGTCAACTCATCTATACAGGGATCATGCAAAAATGGGGCTTGGCACTTCGTGAAGTCCCTTTTTATGCTTATCCGTTGCTTTTTATCTTGGCGTTTTATGTGACCCTTTTTGTGCATGAAATGGCGCATTTTTTGGCGTTTAAAATCCAAGGGATTAAGTTAAGAGCGCTTTACCTCACCATGTTTGTTTGGGTCAAGCAACACAAGAAATGGCGGTTTAAAATTAGACCAAAACTGTGGGTTCTATTTGGAGGACTCGTTGTCCCTGATTTGCCCCCTATTAAGGATCAAGCAAGCTACCAAAAAGTCTTATCTGCCTTTGCTAAATCGTTGATTGCTGCACCGGTTGCAACACTTGTTTTTGCCGCATGTGTCCTTCTCACATCCATCGGTTTAATCGGGTGGAGCAACAACATCATTTGGATTGGATTCTTCTTCATTTACATGCTCTTTAATACGGCATGGACAGCGCTTTACTACGCGACATTTAAGCTCCATACCGATTCAATTTATGGGGATTTTGTAGCTTTTCGAAACATGAAAGAAGATCCAGTATTCGCGTTATCTCAAGTGGTTCAGTACACGATGTTTTCAACGACAGAATCACAAGAGGCCGACGATTTTATCATGCGTCTTCTTGAAGAAAGAATTGAATCACTAAAGATAAACTACACCTTGTTTCATCACATGCTTGTAATCCAATACCTTGAAGGTTTAATTGAAAAAGGGAGTGTGGCCCCCCAAACGATTCATCATAAACTCATTTCATTGGCTCAACATTTACCGATTACCAATGAGCAAACCTGGATTTTGGGTCATCAACTGGTGCTTTATTTCTATCAGGTTCAAGCCATCGAAGAAGCGTCTAACCTTTGGCTTCGTTTAATCAAGCGAACCCACGTTTCAAAACTGCCTGAACGTCTTTTGGAGTACTATGAAAAAAAGACAGAGCATATGACGTTTATGGCGGATCATGACGCGTATTTTTTAGAAGATGAGCATCTTTATGTGGGTCAAATGTGGATTTTTGAACCGGTCATCAATCCGTTTGAACACGAACGAAAATCCATCTACCGATTAGAAAAACACATTTGGGAATGCCACATTTCACATCTTCTTGATGGAGGCGAACAAAAAAGCGACTAACGTTTAGTCGCTTGCGTGATCATCTGGTGCCCTCAGCGAGAATCGAACTTGCAATTCAGCCTTACCATGGCTGCGTTATACCATTTAACTATGAGGGCTTGGTGTTTTTAGAGCCAAATATATTGTATCATAATTTCATAAGATATCAAGTTTTAAACTAAAAAAAACGAATTCTTTAAAGAGAGTACGTGCGAGCCATCATCCTTATAAATATTTCACCAATTGAACATGAATGCTTGTAATTCGATTTGAATGTGTGTATAATGATTGTAGGCATTATATGTGTCAACAAAATTTAAAGGAGTAAATGAATGAAAGGCGTAGTAAAATGGTTTGACGCTGACAAGGGATATGGATTTATTTCTTCAGCAGATGGAAAAGACATTTTTGTACACTTCAGTGCAATTAAATCTGAAGGTTACAAAACATTAGCAGAAGGCGACCAAGTAGAATTTGAAGTCAAAGATAGCGACCGCGGACAACAAGCCGCTAACGTTCAAAAACTATAATTTTAAATGGACATGGGGACTCCGATTGGAGTCCCCCTTCTTTTATAATTGTGTGAAGCTTCCGTATTTTAATGTTCGCCGTTGTTTAGGCTTATCATTCTATGATATAATGTTTGTAAAGATGGGAGCGTGGTTAACATGGAGAAAGAACTATTAGAGATTGAACGTCAGCATCTCAAGAATGTGATCAAGGAATTGGATCCGGAAGTCTTAGAAGACATCCATCAACGGTTTGCCTTAATCTACACTTTTGATGCTGTGGGTATGGAATGTAAAAACCGCATTTCATACGAGGACGTAAAGCGTCTGAGTCAATCCAAGGCCCTTCTCGGATACAGTGAAAGAGAGCAAAAAGAAATCTTAAACCATTTAAAGGCGTACGAGTTCATATTGCAGTTTGCTAAAGAAAACAAACCGTTTACCGAAGAAATCATGAAAGATATTCATGAGATCTTAGTAGAAGGCATTTTTCAAGGGGGCGTCTATCGAAATGTCAACATTAACATTTTCGCAGCGTCTCACCAACCTCCAGATTATGTCAAAGTATACGATCGCATGGCCAAATTCTTTAGACATCTCGATGATTTTTCGGGAACCATCTTAGAGAAAGCGACCTATGCCCATGCGAGCATCGCTAAAATCCATCCGTTTGTCGATGGAAACGCACGATTAGCCAAATTGGTTCTCAATTATTACTTGCTGAAAAACGACTATCTTCCTATATCGATTCCGCTTGAGAGTCGAAATGAGTATTTTGATAGACTCGAAAAGTTCAAGACAGAAAAAACCATCCAACCTTTGATGGAATTCTTCAAGTCATTGCTTGTGAAACGCTACGAAGAAGTACTCGCTGAATTGGATGTTTAATAAGGAGTCGTCGACTCCTTTTTTTATGACAGATTCAATCATTGTATGGTAAAATAACAAGAGGTGATTCTATGCCCATTAAGATTGGTGAAATCAATCGATTGACCGTCCTTAGACCAACAGATATTGGATACATGCTCGCAAAAGATAACGATGAGGTTTTCCTTCATCTTAACGATTCGATGCATCAAGCGTTGAAACCGAATGACACGGTTTCGGCTTTTATCTATTACGATAACAAAGGCCGGGTTGCAGCAACCCTAAAGACCCCGCTTATTACCCTTTCTAAGCCCAATTGGCTTAAAGTGACTGGAATCAACCCCGATTTAGGGGTCTTCTTAGAGATGGGCATCAACAAGGATCTGCTGTTATCGAAGGATGATTTGCCGCTTGACTTTCTCTTATGGCCGGAAAAAGATGACCGTCTACCGGTTACGATGAAGCTAAAAGGAAGACTCATTGCTAAACTCATGGAGAGCAAAGACATCACGCCAACCAACGTGCCTTTAGAACAAAAATCAACCGTAAAAGCGACCGTCATCAAACTTGGAAAACAAGGATTAAACCTATTGACAGCCGAGCATCACGTCATCTTCGTCCATCAATCGCTCATCAAGGGTCGTTATCGAATCGGGCAAGAAGTCGAGTGCAAAATCACCTATGTGTCTGAAAAAGGGCATTCAGGATCTTTGATTGAACCTAAAGAAGTGCTCATGTACGACGATGCGAACCAACTCTTGAGTTATCTCATCCAACATGAGATGATGCCCTTTGATGCCGATAGTGATCCAAAGCGCATTAACCAAACCTTTAACCTCTCAAAAAAAGCGTTTAAACGCGCCCTTGGCGCTTTATACAAACAACGGAAAATTCGATTTGCCGATGGCAACACATACTTAATCAATCAAAAAGGTGAGAACAATGAATGACACAAAAAAACTCGTAGGAGCCGTCACATCCAGAGACGAAGATTTTGCACAATGGTATACCGATTTGTGTTTAAAAGCTGAACTTATGGATTACAGCGACATGAAAGGCTTCATCATTTATCGTCCTTATGGCTATGCCATATGGGAAAACATTCAAAAATACTTAGACATGCGCTTTAAAGAAAGTGGACACGATAACGTGTATATGCCGCTGTTAATTCCAGAGTCGCTTTTCCAAAAAGAAAAAGACCACGTTGAAGGGTTCGCTCCTGAAACCGCCATGGTCACCACCACCGGTGTTGAGGATTTAACCGAGCGTCTGATCATCAGACCCACCTCTGAAACTTTGTTTTGCACCCATTATCAAAAAATTATCAACTCGTATCGGGATTTACCCAAAAAATACAACCAATGGTGCAGCGTCGTTCGTTGGGAAAAAACCACCCGTCCCTTTTTAAGAGGAAAAGAATTCTTATGGCAAGAAGGGCATACCGTTCATGCTACTGAGGAAGAAGCCAGAAAAGAAACGTTAGACATATTAGATGTTTATAAAGATTTAGGGAAAGACCTCTTAGCGATTCCCTTTGTAACCGGAAGAAAGACCGAGAAAGAAAAGTTTGCGGGTGCGATGGAAACCTATTCGATTGAAGCCCTTATGCACGATGGGCAAGCGCTTCAATCCGGAACCACCCATTACTTCGGTCAAAATTTTTCCAAGGTTTTTGACATCAAGTTCGCTGATGAATTCAATAAACTAAAGTACGCCCATCAAACCTCTTGGGGGGTCTCAACCCGCCTGATTGGAGCCATCATCATGGTGCATGGCGATGATGAAGGGTTAATCTTACCGCCTTATGTAGCTCCCCATCAAATTGTTATTGTTCCGATTCAATCCAAAAAAGATGAAGTGAGACGGGCAACAGAAAGCATGTACACTAACCTTAAACAACTGGGCTATCGAGTCATTGTCGACGATTCAAACAAGTCTCCGGGTTGGAAGTTTAGTGAGTATGAGATGAAAGGAGTCCCTGTTCGAATCGAAATTGGACCACGCGATTTAGAACGAAACGAAGTCACTCTTGTGACCCGTCATGACCGTCAAAAACACGTGATGCACACCCATGAAGTGGTCAACCGGATGCCCTTAATTCTTGAGGAAATGCATGAAACGCTTTACCAAAGAGCGTTGAATCATGTGAACCAAAACACCTATCAAGCAACCACTTATGATGCCTTTAAGGAACAAATCAAAAAAGGCGGTTATGTGGCCATGAGCATCGCGGGAGAAGAAGCGGAACTCATCATAAAAAAAGATACCACGGCCACTGCGCGTGTGATACCTTTTGATCAAACATTGATTACCACGATTTGCCCCGTTACCCAGAAAAAAGCCACTCAAACCGTCTGGTTTGCTCGAGCGTATTAAGAAGACTAAGTCTTCTTTTTTTTCTCTGGAACCGGATCGTATTTAGGTTTAAAAAGAGGATTGCACGTTAAAATACGTTTAGCCGTCAAAAAGGAAGCTTTAAAAAAGTTGAACCGCTCGTAACATGTCTTAGCATAAACACTGCATGTAGGCGTATGCCGACAGACATGATTTTTGTTTGGAGATATGTTTTTTTGATACCATTCTATCCATCGGATGGCCAGTTTTCTCATCATTTCACCCATCCCATTATAACATAATTCAAACATTCTATGATTTTTCACAATTTCTTCCGTTTTGGTGTGAACGTAGTTAGAATATGTTATAATTAAGATGTAGATAGTGTAAACGATTACAGGAGGTCAAGGATGAAAGAGTATTTCACCAAAGAGATTCGCAACATTGCCATCTTGGGACACCAAGGCTCCGGCAAAACCAGCTTATCCGAAGCCCTATTATTCATGGGGAAAGCAATCGATAAAAAAGGAGAAGTTGAAAGAAAAAACACCGTTTCTGACTATTTAGTTGAGGAACAAACCAAATTGACCAGTTTATCCCTTACAGCTTTACCCGTTGAATGGAGAGACTATAAATTGAACTTCCTGGATGTTCCAGGTAACGATGAATTCGTTGGCGATTTAAACCAAGCCTTGGCCGTTGTCAAAGGCGCCATTCTGATGGTTGATGCTTCCAAAGGCGTCGAAGTTGGAACGGAAAGAGTATGGAGAGAACTAAGAAAAAGACATATTCCAACCGTGATATATGTCAACAAGATGGACAAAGAGAATGTGTCATTCGATAAAGTATTGGATAGCATTCGTGACAACCTCGGTAAAAAAACCGTTCCTTTCTGTTGGCCCATTGGCAAAAGCGAGAATTTTGAAGGGTTTGTCAATGTCATTGAAATGAAAGCCCGCATTTTTGACGGGAAAGAAAGCGTTGATGCTCCGATTTGGGATGAGAAAAAACCCAAGATTGAAGAGCTTAGAAGCATGATTTTAGAAGGCGTTGCTGAAACATCAGAAGAACTTTTAGAACTGTATCTTTCTGGTGAAGAAATTCCCGAAGATGTCATTAAAAAAGCTCTAAAACAAGGCGTTTTAGATGGCGAAATTATTCCAATTCTAGTAGGTTCTGCAACCAAAAATATCGGTGTTAGAACGCTGCTGAATACCCTTTTAGACTATTTGCCAGCACCCGATGAACTTCATCCCATGAAGGGAACCGATCCTAAAACTGGAGATGAAATTGAACGGAAAACCAAAGATGACGAACCCTTTTCAGCGTATGTTTTCAAAACAACCGTTGATCCATTTTTGGGACAAATCAACTTATTAAAAATTATTTCTGGGACGTTAAAACTCGGACAAGAAGTCATCATTTCCAACAAAGGCGAGACCAAAAAAATCTCGAATCTCTTTGTTCCAAGAGGAAAAACACAAGTCGAGTGCACCCAGTTTCATGCGGGCGATATCGCTGCGGTTGCTAAAATTGAAGGCATCCAAACTGGGGATACACTATCCGATATCAAACAACAAGTCGTCTTTGATTTAGTGAATCAACCGACCCCTATCATCTATATTGCTGTTCATCCAAAGAACAAAAACGATGAAGATAAGATTTCCATGGCCCTTACGCGCATCAATTTAGAAGATCCAACATTCCAAATTGTGCGTAACAAGGAAACCGCACAACTCTTATTAGGCGGGATGGGGATGACCCATTTAGGATACGTTCTTGAACGGATTAAGAGCATGTTTAAAGTGGATTGCGACGTCGATGATCAAAAGATTGTTTACCGCGAAACCATAAAGAAAATGGTCCAAGCAGAAGGAAAACATAAGAAACAATCCGGTGGAGCGGGACAATTTGGTCACGTTTGGATTAAGTTTGAACCCAGTACCGAACTCTTTGAATTTGCTGAAGATGTGTTCGGTGGGGCGGTTCCAAGAAACTATTTCCCTGCTGTAGAAAAAGGGTTAGTGGAAACCTTCGAAGAAGGCCCACTGGCTGGATTCCCTGTTATCAACGTGAAAGCCACCCTTTATGATGGGTCATATCACCCTGTTGATTCCAATGAAATTTCCTTTAAATTGGCTGCAGCCTTAGCCTTTAAAGAAGCCTGCAAGACCGCTCAACCCACCATATTAGAACCCATCGTTCGTGTGGAAGTCATCGTTAAAGACCAATTCGTTGGCGATGTCATGGGCGATATGAACAAACGCAGAGGTCGCGTTTTAGGAATGAACCAAACCGACGGTTTCCAAATCGTTATTGCGGAAGTTCCTGAAGCTGAAATTGTCAAATACGCCATTGACCTAAAGGCGATGACACAAGGTAGTGGGTCGTTCACACGTGAGTTCCTTCGCTATGAAGAAGTGCCAGCACACCTAATTGATAAGATTGTAGAAGCGTATAAGTAGTAATATGGACAAGTCCTTCTAATATCAATTAGGAGGACTTGTTATGCTTTGTGGACTTTGTCATGAGGTCATCGTCTTTGAACGGACCTTGCACACATTATTTGAACCAGAAACCCATTCGATCTGTGAACTTTGTTACCGGCGATACCCGTTATTGCCCGTCTATGACGTCATTCCAATCGAAGGGGGAATCATCCATTATCATGTGTTGATCAAACGAAACAGAAAAAAATCTCCAGATGCGTATATGTCCTTTTTTAAACCGTATATTATGGACTTCTTGAAGCGTCGCCACACCGTCACACTGTTTTGGTTCGATGAGATGGATGATCATGGTTTTGCCCTTTTGGATCCACTAAGGTTTGGCAATCTTTACGTTGTCACACTTTATGAAAATAGATAAAAAAAAGGAGAACAGAAGATGAAATTTGAAGTGGTTGGAAAGAATGGATTCACTCCGTCAGATGCCATTAAGGCGTATGCAGAAAAGAGATTTAACAAGGTCGTTTCCTTTTTTGGCCCAGAGGTTGTCTCGGAGGTAAGAGTCCTCTGCAAAGTGTATAAGGACCACCATAAAGTTGAAGTAACCATTCCAGCAAAGGGCACTGTCCTTCGAGCCGAAGTGATTGATGCTGACATGTATGCTGCTATTGATAAAGCCAACGATAAGTTGGTGGCTCAAATTAGGAAACACAAAGATAAGCTGAAGAATAATCTTGAAAAAGAAGGCATAAAACAAGCGTATAGCCAAGAATTTGATGCGGAATCTCTTGAAAAGGATATCTTGGCCAGTCAACTTGTTAAAAGCAAGAAAGTGGATTTAAAACCCATGACCTCCGATGAAGCGATTGCTGCGATGGAACTCTTGGGCCATGACTTCTACATTTATTTAGACAAAGCAACACACCGCACCAACGTGGTTTACTTAAGAGATGATGGGGATTATGCCATCATCGAAACCCACGTTGATTCATAGGGAGATCCCATTGGGATTTCCCTTTTTTAACAAAAAAAAGGGCTTAGCCCTTTTTACGAAATCGCCTGTTGATAAAGTTCGGCAACAACATCCCAATTGATCACATGGAAGAAAGCAGATACATAATCGGGGCGTCTATTTTGATAGTTCAAATAGTACGCATGTTCCCAAACATCCAATGCCAAGATGGGTTCACCTTGAGCAAGTGGGGTATCTTGATTCGCTGTTGAAAGAACTTTGAGTTCTTTATTGGGAGTGACAATAAGCCAAGCCCAACCGCTTCCAAAACGGGTTTTTGCAGCATTTCCAAAAGTTTCTTTAAAGGCTTCAAATGATCCGAAAGTCTGTTCAATCGCTTTTAACAAGGCCCCTTTTGGTCCTTCGCCTTGATTGACTTTCAAGAGTTTCCAAAACAAATCATGATTGTAATGGCCGCCTCCATTGTTTTGAACCGCAGTCTTAATGTCTTCAGGGAGTAAACTTAAATGTTTCATGAGATCTTTTAGATCCATTTGAAGGTTAGGGTACTTGTCTAAAGCGGCGTTCAAATTGGTGACATAAGCTTGATGATGCTTAGAATGATGGATTTCCATGGTTCGTGCATCGATAAAAGGTTCCAGTGCATCGTAGGCGTAGTTCAATTTAGGTAATTCGAATTTCATATGATTATCCTCCTTATTTCTTTCACTTTCATCTTACATCTTTTTTACAATTTTTTCAAATAATTTGCCTCATGAACCCACCATTTTTTTCATTGCGTCTAAATCCAAATCAATGAAGATGGTGTGGTGGTTTTTGTAGGTCACTTTATAGATGGAAAGCTTCGGAATCTTTTTAATCATGGAGACTTTGGTATAATCCACAGGAATCGAAGACGAGTCTTTCAACTTGGAAAAATAGGCAGCAAGCGAAGCAGCCTTACGAATCACAGACTCCGTTAACAGGTGGGTTCTCACAATCACATGAGCACCAGTTGCCTCTTTCACATGAAACCACATGTCGTCTTTTTGAGCAAACTCATGAGTTAAATACGCGTTTTGAACATTGTTTTTACCAATCCAATACGTGGCATCCTCATCTTCAAGTTTCATGATTTTAGGCTTTTGATTGGTTTTCTTTCCAGGTTGTTTGGTCTTTGCTTTCTTGTAGCCAAAAGGAACAAGTTCTTTTTCAAGATCGGCTAAAGAGTCTTGTGACGTGATCGCAACATAATCCGATAAGGAGTCTAAGTAATCGCGTTGCTCCCGGTAATCCGCTAACATATTTTCTAAGTATACAAGCCCTTTTTTGGCCTTATGATAGGATTTATAGAAGGATTGAGCGTGTTCATTTAAAGTCTTTGTTGGATCCAATTGGAGCCATTCATCGCCCATTTGAATCGAGGAATGAGTACTTTTCAAATCCAACATGGACTGATAAATCCAATCGGCTTTCTCTTTATCCTTTAACCGTTTCAAGTTGTCTTCTTGAAGCGATTCGGTCTGGAGGATTTTCTTATCCACTTTCTCTCTTTGTCGCGTTAAAAAATGAAGGATCGATTGAAACTTAGGGTGCTTAGTCTGACCGGTTTCATCCATCATTTCGGATAGGGATTGAAAGTAACGTTTTTCATGATCATGTGGAAAGATATCAGCAGCATAATCCTTATTTAAGGTTAAGTTTCGGGTCGGGCATAACTCCAGATCTCTGGGTTTCTTTCCTGTTTCAAATAGATAAGCCGCCAGAATAGGCGATATCCCTAAATACCGGTTCACTAAGTCTAAGGGATCGTTAACATCATCGAAGTTCATCTCATGAAACGCCCTTTTATCTGAAGGAAAGAAAGAAAAATTGGCCTGCGGCAACAATTGACGCCCCGTTTCAAAAAACATTTTCTTAAAAGTATCCATGATGATGCCGTCTTGAACCAAGATTAAGTTCGAGTGCCTTCCCATCGCCTCAAAAACAAGCGTTTTTTCGATAGGACCCAACAGCATATCGTATTGGGTGAATGAAAAAAGCATGACACGATCGGTCAAATGCTGGCTGATTTCATTTAAAATGGCTCCATCCAAATGTTTTTTCAAGCTGTTGAAAAACTGAGAACTTAACCCAGTACGTTCATCCTTTTGGGTGATGTAAACGCCAAATCCAGAAGCCGATAGTTTAAGCGAAAGCTGTTTGCGTTTGCCTAACCCATAAAACACAAAAACAAACGCTTGTTCCTCGGTCTGATAAATGCGTTCTAGCCTGAATTTCTTGAGTTCATGGTTCAACTCATCAACTAATTTTGAGATGAAAAAGCCGTCGAAAATCATAAGATTACCTCGTCTTTATTTTAACACACATGAATGGCTTTATAGCCTTGTAAGCGCTATTTCAAGAGTTTTGTTCGCTTATCTATTTACTCTTATATAAGATTCATATATAATAGTAGCAACATCCACCAAAAAGGAGATGTCTATGAAACTGAATCAGCGCGGATTACTCGTTGTCTTATCGGGTCCATCAGGAGTCGGTAAAGGAACCGTAAGAAGAGCGTTATTTCAAAAACCAAATCATGATCTTGTGTATTCCGTTTCCATGACCACCAGACCACCTCGTCTAGGAGAAGTTGACGGCGTGGATTATTATTTTGTCTCAAAGGAAACGTTCTTAGCACGTATTAAGGATAACAAGTTCCTCGAATGGGCAGAATTTGTCGGAAACTATTACGGAACGCCCAGGGATAAAATCGAAGAACAACTCGATCAAGGAAAAGAAGTTGTTTTAGAAATTGAAGTAGAAGGTGCCCTTCAAGTTCGAAAGCAAATGAAGGATGCGGTTTTCATTTTCTTGGTCCCCCCGGGTAAAGAAGCGCTCTATGAGCGTTTAATCAGTCGGGGTACGGACACCAATGAAATGATTCAAAAGCGCATGAGCAAAGCCGAATCAGAGTTTCTCTTGGCCCACAAATACGATTACATCGTCGTCAATGACGAAGTCAATAATGCAGCTGACCGGATCATGGCCATCATCCGTGCCGAACACGCGAAAACAGAACGAACCATCCATAATTATTTGAAAATGATAGGAGAACAATGGAATGACAAAAAATAAAGACGGAATGCGTTACCCCTCGATCGACAAACTGTTAGAAAAAATCGATTCGAAATATAAACTGGTTTACGCAGCCAGCAAAGTAGCCCACATCATCGACGCCGAGAAATTATCCGTGGATAACGCCCAATGCCAAAAAAGCGTGGGTGTGGCATTAGAAGAAATCTTAGACAGCAAAGTCGAGATAGAATTTGAATAAGACGAGACATCGTCTTTTTTTTCAATCCCTTGATTTCATGTTACAATAAACGTGGTGATCCTCTTTGAATCTAAAAGAAAAACTGGCCCATTGCCCGCAAGAACCTGGCTGTTATCTGATGCTTAACGACCAACAAGACGTGATCTATGTTGGAAAAGCCAAACAGCTTAAAAACCGATTGAAATCGTATTTCACCGGAGCCCATAACGAAAAAACGACACGCCTCGTTTCCGAGATCCGTGATTTTCATTATGTGTTAACCAATACCGAGCATGAGTCGTTGATTTTAGAAAACAATTTGATTAAAAAGCATACCCCCAAATACAACATTCGTCTGATGGACGATAAAACATACCCCTATATCGAAATCACCGTTGAAAAACATCCAAGATTACAAGTTGTGCGCACCAAACACCCAAAAGGCCGCGTCTTTGGTCCTTATCCGAATGTCTATGGCGCTAGAGAAACCGTGCGTCTGTTAAATGCGCTTTACCCGCTACGGAAATGCGAAAAACTTCCTAAAAAAGCATGTCTTTATTATCATATCGGCCAATGTTTAGCGCCCTGTATTCATCCGATTGAGGATTATAAACCCTTGATCAAAGAACTGACCCTTTTCTTAAAAGGTGAAACCAAACCGGTTTTGGACCGTTTGAAAGAAGACATGAATCGTGCGAGTGAAAACATGCGTTTTGAACAAGCCATTGAGTTTCGAGACATGATAAACCACATTGAGTCCACCACCGAAAAACAAATCATCAACACCCATGATCAAATGGATCGTGACATTATCGGGTTTGCGTATAATCAAGAGGATGTGGCCATCCAAATCCTCATGATCCGAAACGGAAAAATGATGGATCAGCACCAAGTGGTATATGCTTATGTCGGTGAAGCACATGAGTCGGTGATGAGCTACTTGAATCAGTATTATGAACAAAACACCCCGAAAGAGTTGATTTTTAGCACCCGTTTTCAGGAAGATATGGTTTTAGAGGCGTACGGAAAAAAAGCAGTTTTCCCTAAAATTGGTGATAAGAAAAAGCTGGCCGATCTGGCCGATAAAAACGCCGATTACGACTTAAAGCATTACTTCATGCTAAACCGCTCGAAGGATGAGAAAAAACAACATGCGTTATCCGAACTGGGTGCGTTAATCAAAAAAACGGTTCACACGATAGAGATTTTCGATAACGCCCAACTTTTTGGAACGTCTCCTATCTCCGCGATGGTGGTCTATGAACAGGGCCAACTCAACCCTAAAAAATACAGGAAATACCATTTAAAAACCTCGACCAACGACGATTATCAAGCGGTTCGAGAAGTGGTTTATCGCCGTTATCAACGGTTATTGATGGAAGAACAACCCTTACCCGAACTGGTACTCATTGATGGAGGTCTTGGTCAGGTGAGAGCTGCTCAAGAGATGATCACATCCTTGGGACTGAATCTGATTGTTGCAGGTTTAAAGAAAAACAAAAAACACCGGTTAGAAGCACTCATCTTGAATGAAACCACTCATCTATTGAAACCACAATCCGACCTTTACAAACTTTTGGTGATGTTATCGGAGGAGGTTCATCGATTTGCTATCGATTTTCACCGAAAAACCCGAAATAAAACAGCGATTCAATCCCGTTTGGATGCCATCCCTGGCATCGGTGAAAAACGGAAAAAAGCCCTTCTCAATCATTTTGAGACCCTGGATGCCATTTTGGAAGCGACAGATGAAACGTTAATGGAACTGGGCATCCCCCAAAACATAATCCCAATCTTGAAAGAGGCCCTCAAATGAAAAAGATTATTGAAAGCATTGACGCCAAACGAAAAGCCTTCTTCGTCATCCATGAAGGCCAAAAAATAGGTTTTTACATGACCGCGCGATTGGCAAAAACATTTTACGATTACGTGCAACCCGGTATCTTGGTTGACTTTGAGATTACCGGCAAAGAAAAAAAGATGGGCCAAATCGTTTTCCATCAAGTGGCTCACTTTAATTTGATCAAGCATTTGGTCACCCAACACGTCTATTATGATTTAAATCGGTTACGAAATGACATGAAAGACGTTTTGTTGAAAAATACCCATTACTTGTTCATCGATTTTGAAATGACCATGCCGGGTTATCGCACTCAGGCTTTTTGTCCCCAAATCATCCAAGTGGGTTTCTGTTTATCCGAATTTCATCAAGAACCTATACGCACAGGCTCAATGTATGTGTTGCCTAAAGAACAGGACTTCTTGTCCAAACGAACCAAACGCTTTTTAAAACTCGATGAAGAAACCTTCTTTCAACAAGCAGTGGATTATCGCACGTTTTATGAGACCCTAAAGGGCATGATGGATGCCTATCACCCGAAACTGGTGGTTTGGGGAAAAAACGATATGACGGCACTTCATGAGTCGTATAAGATTCATCAAGTCCCTCCCTTGACCTGTGATCAAGATTTCATCGATTTGTTGAAACTCCACAAAGACTTCTTCAACTTAAAAGATGATTTGGGACTTTTTAAGGCGTTTAAAGAGTATTATAACGAAGAACACGTACAATTTCATCATGCAGAAGACGATGCTGTGGTGACCAAATACGTGTTTGATGCCTTTGTCCAGTTTATGATTCAAAACGGTTCCAAACCTGAATCGGTCAATGCTTAACTAAAAAGCGCCAATCACTTGGCGCTTAACTTTTTAACAGGGAACTTAATCAATGTCAATGTTGTTTCTGATAACAGGATACCCATAAACACCAAGAGGATACCCATAAGAATCGTAAGATTAAAAGGATCTTGATAAAAGAGAATCGCAAAAATGGGTCCAAAGACACTTTCGGTTGAAATCAAAATCGCAGCTTCAGCTTCATGGGTGTTGCGTTGACCAACGCTTTGAAAAACGAATCCCAAGAAACTTCCAAAAAATCCAATCAACATCGCGTAGATTAACACTTGAAGGGAAGACCAACTGCTGAAGAGATCCTTTGGCATTCCGCCTCTTGCCATCATCATGACAAACGCAAAACCTGAAAAAATCAACAACTGAAACGCCATCAATACATATGGATCGGTTGCTTTGGCTTTTTTTCCTAAAAAATAGATATGAATCGCATAAAACATAGCGCCAATAAACGTGAGAACATCGCCTAAGGCCACCGTCAGTTCTTTAAAGTCTACAGAAATCAAACTGATACCAAGCATGGTAATGATTCCTGCAATAATGGTTTGATTTCGGACTTTTTTTCGTTCAGCGATATAAATAATCAAAGGCATTAAAAAGATGTAAGCAGAGGTAATAAGCGCATTGTTAGAAGCCGTTGTATGCACCAAACCCCATGTTTGAAAAAAGAATCCTAGGTAAAGAAAAATACCTAAAAAAAAGCCTGATCGAATGGTATTTCGGTCTGTTTTGAAAATTCGTTTATGAAAGATAGCAAAAATCGCTATCGATGCAACAAAGAAACGGACAAAGAGGAGTTGAGCATCGTTCCACCCGTTATCTAAGATGTATTTATTTGCGACAAAGCCAAATCCCCAGATGAGACCAGCCATGGTTAAGATGATGCGTGCGAGATTACGATTCATGTGTAAATCCTCCAACCAAAACTATTATAAACGAAGTGAAGATGAAATGGTAGAAAAAGAAAAAAAATAAGACATGTTGCCATGCCTTATTGGGTCACCGGTTTGGGTGTTAAATCCACAACGAGGGGAATAATTAGCGGTCGGCGTTGAGTGAGTTCATAAATCTTGGTTCCGAGTTGATCAATCACCGCTTGTTTTAAGAGTTGCTCATTAAACAATTTTTTAGACAATTCTTTTTGAGCGATTTTTTTGGCTTCCCCAGCCAACATGCTGGTAATGCTTTCGTTTCCTTTCATATAAATGAAACCACGGGAGATGATGGTGGGATCATTAACCAGTTTGTTTTGATCGGATTGAATGGAAAAGACAATCGAGAACAGCCCTTCTTCTGATAAAAGTTTGCGTTCTTTAATCACGGTAGATCCGATGTCACCGATTCCAGTACCATCAATGTAAACTTCACCAGACTGCACCTGTCCTGCTAATCGAATGCTGTTTTTGGTTAAGGCCGCCACATCGCCATTGTCCATAATCAAAATGTTTTCAGGCTTAACTCCGCATTCAATCGCAAGCGCTTTGTGATGCTTGAGCATACGGTGCTCGCCATGAAGGGGGATAAACATTTTGGGTCTAACTAACGATAACATCATCTTTAAATCGTGTTGTGCGCCATGTCCTGAATTATGGGTATCGGCTAATGGCCCGTGGGTGATGACATCGACATCCAGTCGAAACAATTGGTTGATGGTTCGGTTGATGCCTTCTTGATTTCCCGGAATGGGAGAAGAAGAGAAGATGACAGTATCGCCAGGCATCGCTTTGATTTGACGGTGAGAGCCATTAGCAATCCGCGATAAAGCTGCGAGAGGTTCACCTTGCGATCCCGTCACTAAAATTGTCAGTTCATGGCTTTTTAATCGGTTGATTTGCTCACCGGTGACAATCGTTTCTTTAGGGGCTTTGATGTAACCGGTCTGCATGCCTGCCTCAATGGCTCGCTCCATGCTTCGACCGAAAACCGCGACCTTGCGGTTGTTATGAACCGAAGCTTCGATTATTTGTTGAATACGGTACATGTTAGAAGCGAACGTCGCAATAATGATTCTGCCATCAATGCGTGAAAAAAGTTCATTGATGGATCGACCGATTTTGCTATCGGATTGGATTTGCTCATCGCGCTCTGCGTTGGTTGAATCGGATAAGAGACAAAGCACGCCTTTGCTTCCAATCGCTGTTAATTTATCGTATTCTGCAGGCGGACCCACGGGTGTGAAATCGACCTTAAAATCGCCGGTATGAAACAAAATGCCTTCAGCAGTATCAAACACAATACCAAACATATCCGGAATCGAGTGATTCAATCGGATAAACGAGATTTCAACCCCTTTAAAACTGTATTTGTAATAGGATTTATATTCTTCAATTTGAGGGGCTTTAATGTCGGGGTGTTCCATCAACTTGTACTCAATCAAATCGACAGCAATACCGGATGCATATATTTTTGGAATCTTCACCTTTTTTAATAGATAAGGGATTCCACCAATGTGATCTTCATGGCCGTGTGTGATAAAAAGTCCGGCAATACGGTCTTCGTTTTCCACCAGATACGAGTAATCAGGAATGACATAGTCTATTCCTAAAAGTTGCTCATCGGGAAATAAAATGCCCGCATCAACGACAAAAAGTTGATTTTCTATGTCAAAGACATAGGTATTCTTTCCGACTTCGCCCAAACCACCGAGTGCAAAAATGCCGATTTCCCCGGTGTTAAGTAGTTGATTCTTCATTCAAAACCTCCATCGCGTTGTCTACATGTTCTATTGTATAACAAAATGTAAAAAAATGATAGCAAAATAAACTGTGATATAATGTTTATGAGGTGCACCATGAAAACGCTGATTTTTTTTGATGTGGATAATACGCTTTATAACAACGCCTTAGGGGCTGTGCCTTCTGAGACGCTTAAACTGATTGAAGAACTAGCCAATAAAGAGGATGTTGTCTTAGGTTTGGCAACAGGAAGAAGTTTGATCAAACTCTCGATTATCGAAACGATTCTCCCCTATTTTAAATACCTTGTCTTAATCAATGGCTCCGTGGTTTATCGCTATCAAACGATGATTCACGAGTCCGCGATTGATCCAAAAGACATTCGAGATGTCATCCAGCATACCCAAGCCCATAACATGACATTAGGCATGTGTGCGCTTCATGATGAAGCGGTCAATCAATGGGATCAACGGGTCGAAATCGGAATGAAGAACTTAAGAGGGATTTGTCCGCATGTCGATCCTGAGTTTTATTTAAAACATCCCATTTATCAGTTATGGGTGTTTGCAGACCAAGAAGATGTTTATGCCCGTCTAACCGATGATCTCCCTAAGTTCAGGGCGTATCCCTGGCATGTAGGCGGAGCCGATTTCCTGTATCATTTCATGAACAAAGCGTATGGCATCAAAGAAGTCATGAAACACGAAGCGTTCGATCGATTAATCTGTGTGGGCGATGGGGCCAATGACATTGAAATGATTGAGTTAGCCGATATCGGGATTGCTATGGGGAACTCAAGGTTTCATGCGTTAAAAGAAAAAGCCGATTATGTCGCTCCTTCAATTATGGACAATCAGCTTTATACGTTCTTCAAATCGATTCAATTGATTTAGGCTTGAGTTTATCTTCGACGATTTTAATGATTTCAACGGGCACATAAGCTGAGATATCGGCGTTATGGGTGACCAGTTCCTTAATGGCAGAAGAAGAAACAAAGTGGTTTCTTGATGATGGGAACAAGATGATGGTTTCGATGTTGCGGTTTAAGTTTCGATTAAACTGATATAACGCGTATTCGTTTTCATAATCTTGAATGTTTCTTAGACCGCGAATCATGAGGTCGATTTGGTTCTTTTCCGCATAACGGACCACCAAATCTTGGGTTGATTTAACCAAGACATTGGGCATGTCATAAAGCACGCGTTCGATCATTTCAATCCGTTCTTGGGTGCTGAATGTTGGAGACTTTCGATAATTATCAGCCACCACAACATGCAGTTCATCCACAAGTTTTGACGCGCGTTTGATGATATCTAAATGACCAATTGTTAACGGGTCAAACGTTCCTGGGTAGACGGCTTTTCTCAAATAACCCACCTCTTTTCATCTATAGTATAGCATCATTTACATGAACTTAAACGAAAAAATAATAAGGAGTTTCATATGCAAATTTATCGTAAAGGACTAAAGGTCCAAATGCTGTTATTCGGGGTTTTCGGTTTCATGGGGATTCACGTTGTGCTCACCCATTTTTATCAAGAAACCTATCCTTGGCTGATGTATCTAGGATTAATCGTGTTGGTGGTCTCGTTTTTCATCGGACTGATGATTTACCGTTCGAAAGATCAATCCGTCTCGGTGATTACCCCAAAGGAAGTCAAAACCATTAAATACTTGATGTATGGGTATTTCGTGATTTACTTGATTCGCTTGTTATTAACCAACCGAATTGAGTTCAACCAAGACATCGTCCAGATTGCTTCTGGCGCCTTGCTAGTGCTTATTGCGCTTTATGGCATCCTCGTTCAATACAAGATCTACCAGCATAAATAGGGCATCCTTGCCCTTTTTTGTTGTATAATAAAACCATGGAGGTCTATATGAAAACATTAATTGATACGTATCTTTTATCCAATGGGGTCGCCCTTCCTAAGATTGGATTTGGCACTTGGCAGGTCGATTCAGGCCAAATTTGTTATGACGCGGTGACAGAAGCCCTTAGGGTCGGATATCGACACATTGATACAGCAGCGGCTTATCGAAACGAAAAAAGTGTCGCCATGGCCATTCGGGATTCTAAGATTCCAAGAGAATCCATTTTTGTCACATCCAAACTTCAATCCCACATCAAAACGTATGAAGGCACTTTAGAAGCTTTTGAAAAAACGATGAACGAACTTGGGTTTGATTATTTAGATCTATACTTGATACACGCACCATGGCCCTGGAATGAAATGGGAAAAGACTGTAAAGAAGGCAATGTGCAAGCCTATAAGGCCATGGAAAAACTGTATAAAGAAGGACGTGTTCGTGCGATTGGAGTTTCTAACTTCAATGTGGAGGACTTAAAAAACATCTTAGATCATTGCGACATCGTACCGCATGTCAATCAGATCGCCTTCTTCATCGGCAACAACCAAGCAGAAACCCACCGGTTTTGCCAAGAAAAAAACATCTTAGTTGAAGCGTATTCACCGCTTGCGATTGGTTATGCGCTATCGAATCCTCAAATCATTAAGATGGCTGAAAAATACCAAGTGACCCCTGCACAAATTTGTATTCGCTATTGCATTGAGAAAGAAACAGCACCACTTCCTAAATCCGTAACACCTTCTCGTATTTCTGAAAATGCGAATGTTGATTTTAAGATGGATCAGGCCGATATCGATTACCTCGATTCAATTCAAGAGGATCCACGTCGCTGGAGCTGATGATTTCAATGGCTTTTTAGCCATAAATGAATTGAAATTAACCATCAAACATGTTATAATATACTGCAGATGAGAGTGGGATGATGATTTCCACTCCTTTTATTGAGGTGCCCATGAATATTCCCCATATCCGAGAAACACTGATGCAAATCCTTCTCAAAAAGGACCTATCGATTTACAGCATTAAGACCAAAAAGGAATTTGGAAACAAGATTTTAGAAATATTAATTGATGTTGAAACCATGAACATCAACGACCTTGAAGCGATTCATATGGCGTTGGTGAACACCATGGACCCTGAAGCTTTGGATGATGATTATTACCTTGAGTTATCGACTTTAGGCATCGAACGTCCTTTGGCTACCTTAGAAGAAGTCAAAAACGCGATCAATCGCTATCTTTATTTAGAGTCGCCAACCTACCAGGGGTTTGGCACGTTGATCGACCTAAAGGAATCGATATTAATGATTAAAGTGAATCTTAAAGGACGCATTAAAACCCTTGAGATTCCCTTTGAAACCATTAAAACATTGCGTACTGCAGTCAAATTATAGGAGGCAAAACCCACATGATCAGTAAAGATTTTTTCAAAAATGTTGACGCTGTTGTCGAAGAAAGAGGTTTAACACGAGACCAAGTCTTGGAAGCCTTCGTTCAAGGCATGATTGCTGGATGCAAAAAAGCGCACGATGTTCGTTCATGCCGTGTAGAAATTAAGGAAGAGAAGAGCGAAATCAACGTGTTCACCCAACATTTGGTGGTTGAAGAGTACAGCATTGATGCGGATAAAAATTACACCCAAATGTTGATTGAAGAAGCGAAGCAAATAAATGCTCGTATCCGTCCGGGTGATGTTCTTGAGCAAAAAATCGATCCAAAGAATTTTGGACATTACGCCGTCCGTGATTTCAAATCACGATTAAACGAAAGTTTGATCAGCATGCAAAAGGAAAACCTATTTCAGCATTTCAAGAAGTTTGAACACGAAATGATTACGGCCCGAGTCATTGATGTTGATGATCAACATTACCGCTTGGATATTGGACGTGATTTAACCACGCTTTTACCGAAAAAAGAAGCGCTCCCTAAGGATAA